>Ga0315294_10001375_pt1 | contig 26386 bp, 24 predicted proteins | sample YL17G13_40_MG_FD_203626 | JGI IMG/M metagenome (GOLD analysis project Ga0315294, IMG submission 203626) | Sediment microbial communities from Yellowstone Lake, YNP, Wyoming, USA - YL17G13_40 | ecosystem: Environmental > Aquatic > Freshwater > Lake > Sediment | place: USA: Wyoming | collected... | reverse complement strand
ATGGAGAAAATATCCCTTCAGTCGGATTAAAAATTCAAGAAAACCTTAAAAGGGAATTAGAATATATAACTGGTATAAATGTTAATTTGATAAATATTTTTATTTACAATTTAAAATATTAAAAATAGCGTGGAGCGTATAGCGTTTAGCGTATAGAAATACAGTAATATGTGATGTGTGATGAGTAATGGGTAGAGATTTGATTTATCGAATCCATAAAAATGAACAGAAAAACGTAGAAAGGTAAATCCGAACGCAATACTCGATACGCGATACCATTGTGAAAGAGGTGTGAAATGTTTAATGCAGACGAGATAAAAAAGATAAAAAAATCAAGACAAGGATGGGAGAGCAATACTTTAAAAAAAACTCTACAGCTTTTTCCTGAAAGAAAAGATAAATTTGTTACTGGTTCAGGGAAAGAAGTTGCACGACTCTATACTCCTGAAGATTTGGAAGAATTTGATTATAATACACAGTTAAATTTTCCTGGTCAATATCCTTATACCCGTGGCGTTCAATCAACTATGTACCGAGGTCGACTATGGACCATGCGTCAATATGCAGGTTTTGGTACGGCCGAGGAATCAAATAAGCGTTATAAATATTTGCTAGAACAAGGACAAACCGGATTAAGTGTTGCTTTTGATTTACCCACTCAAATTGGATATGACTCGGATCATTCTATGGCACTGGGAGAAGTAGGAAAAGTAGGAGTAGCCATAGATTCCTTAAAAGATATGGAAATGCTATTTGATGGGATTCCTTTAGATAAAGTGAGTACCTCAATGACCATAAATGCTCCAGCAAATATACTTTTAGCTATGTATATTGCAGTAGCAGAAAAACAAGGGGTTTCTCTAAATAAACTTAAAGGAACTATTCAGAATGATATTTTAAAAGAATATATTGCTCGAGGAACTTATATCTTTCCTCCCACTCCCTCAATGAGATTAATTACTAATATTTTTGAATTTTGTTTTCGGGAAATGCCTTTATGGAATACTATTAGTATTAGTGGATATCATATTCGAGAAGCAGGAGCAACGGCAGTTCAAGAAGTAGCCTTTACTTTAGCTGATGGAATAGCTTATGTAGAAGCAGCTATAAAAATTGGATTAAAGGTAGATGATTTTGCTCCCAGGTTATCCTTCTTCTTTAATGCTCATAATGATCTATTAGAAGAGGTAGCAAAATTTAGAGCAGCTCGTAGGTTATGGGCAAAGATTATGAAAGAGAGATTTGGAGCTAAAAATGAAAAATCTTTAATGCTAAGGTTTCATACTCAGACCGCTGGGTGTACTTTAACTGCTCAGCAATCAAACAATAATATTATCCGAGTTGCCATGCAAGCTCTTGCAGCAGTATTGGGGGGAACCCAATCTCTTCATACTAATTCTCGAGATGAGGCTCTGGCTTTACCTACTGAGGATTCGGTAAGAATTGCTCTTAGAACTCAGCAAGTTTTAGCATATGAAACTGGCGTAACCGAAACAGTTGATCCTTTAGCTGGGTCTTATTATGTAGAGTTTTTAACTGATGATATTGAAAAGCAAGCATTAGAATATATTGAAAAAATTGATAAATTAGGTGGTGCTCCCCGAGCCATTGAACAGGGATTTATGCAACAAGAGATTCAGAATAGTGCCTATCAATATCAGAAAGAGATTGAAGAAGGCAAACGAATAGTAGTAGGAGTAAATAAATTTAGAATTAAAGAAAAACCACCTAAAGATCTACTAAAAGTCGATCCAGAAGTTGAACATCATCAATTAATGAAGATTAAAAAACTAAAAGAAACCAGAGATAACCATAAGTTAAAAGCAACTTTAAATGCATTAGAAAAAGCTGCTCAAACAGAAGCTAATTTAATGCCTTTTATTCTTGATTGTGTTAGATCATATGCTACGCTAGGGGAAATTTGCACTGTACTTAGAGGAATATTTGGTGAATATAAAGAGTCAATAAAGCTTTAAAAGGTGGAGGAATGAAAGAATGGAAGGAAAAAAAATTAGAGTATTAATAGCTAAACCCGGGCTTGACGGTCATGATCGAGGGGCAAAAATTGTAGCAAGAGCCCTAAGGGATGCTGGAATGGAAGTAATTTATACCGGGTTAAGACAAACTCCTGAACAAATCGTTGAAACTGCTATCCAGGAAGATGTAAATGTTATAGGATTAAGTATTTTGTCAGGAGCCCATACCCATCTTTTTCCAAGATTAATGGAACTTTTAAAAGAAAATAAGGTGGAAGATATAGTCGTAATTGGAGGAGGAGTAATTCCTGAAGAAGATATTTATGAACTTAAAAAAATCGGTATAGCAGAAGTATTTACTCCCGGGACTAATACTAGGGATATAATTAAATTTATTAAGGAAAAAGTAAAATAAATGATAGCGTAAAGCTAAGAGCGCAATACGCAATACGCACTACGCAATACGAAAAAAAGGTATGTGTTTTATGGAGATTATAGAAAAAATAATTAATGGTGATCGCAAAGTTGCTGCCAAGCTGATAACTTTAGCAGAAAATGATTTTAGCCGGGCTCAAAATATTTTAAAAGAGCTGTATAGTTATACCGGCAATGCTTTAGTAATTGGTATAACCGGCCCTCCTGGTGCAGGGAAAAGCACCATAACTGATAAACTGACTAAAAGTTTACGTAAACAAGGTAAAACTGTAGGAATTGTAGCTATAGACCCTACCAGTCCATTTACGGGTGGAGCATTATTAGGAGATAGAATTAGAATGCAAGATTTAAGTACTGACCAGGGTGTTTTTATAAGAAGTATGGGTACGCGGGGCAATTTAGGTGGACTATCCCCAGCAACCCAATCAACAGTTAGAATTTTAGATGCTTTAGGTAAGGATATAATATTCATTGAAACAGTGGGAGTAGGTCAAGCAGAAGTTGAGATAGTTAAAGTAGCTGATATGGTAGTACTAATTACCATGCCAGGGATGGGAGATGACATTCAAATAATAAAAGCCGGGATAATGGAAATTGGAGATATCTTGGTAGTTAATAAAGCGGATAAAGAAGGTTGTGAACGTTTGGTTACCGAAATAGAAATGATGTTGGATTTCAACCCAAAAAGTAGATGGCGTCCACCTGTTTTAAAGACTATAGCTATAGATAATATCGGGATACAAGAACTTTTGCAGGAAATTAATAATCATATAAAATATCTAAATGAGAGTGGAGAGTTAGAACAAAGACGTCAGGAGAGTGTTAAGAAAGAGATATTTGACCTTATCCAGGAAAAATGGAAGGAAATACTTTCTTCTTCGATTAATAATGGATTTTTAAATAAGATAGCGGCTAGGATAGTAAAACGTGAAGAAGATCCATATACGGCAGTAAAAAAACTATCCAATATATTAATACATTCTTATACTCAAGGAGGTATGAATAAATGATTAAAAAGATAGATCATATTGGAATTGCTGTAAAAAGTATTGAAAAGACCAGTGAGCTTTTTAGCAATATACTTGGTCTAAAAGTTGCCGGAGAAGAACTTGTAGAAGAACAAAAGGTTAAAGTTGCCTTTTTACCCTTAGGAGATAGTGAGTTAGAATTGTTAGAATCTACTTCACCTGATGGTCCTATTGCGAGATTTATCGAAAAAAAGGGGGAAGGAATTCAACATATCGCTTTTAGAGTGGATAATCTTGAAAAGATATTAGAAAAACTGAAAGATGATGGAGTTAGATTGATTGATGAAAAGCCAAGATATGGTGCAGGCGGAACTAAAATAGCATTTTTACACCCTAAGAGTACTAATGGAATTCTTATTGAATTAAGCGAAAGAAATGAGTAGAGAAAATAGAAGTCAGTAGAAAATAGTGATATGTGATGAGTGATGAGTAGGGGTTCGATTTATCGAACCCGTCTGAGAAATTGTTAAAATGATTCGGGGCGGGTAAATTCGAAATTGACAAAAAAGTCAATAAAAATTTGCCAAAGGACCGTCCCCTGACAAACTTGATTACTTATAAAAATACTGGAGAAAGGTGGTAAGATAATTTAATGGAAGTTTCAATTAATGATTTAATGAAAACTTTAAGAGAAAAAGAAGAAAAGGCAAAGGCAGGTGGTGGAGAGAAAAAAATAAAAGTTCAGCATGAAAAAGGTAAACTTACTGCTCGAGAAAGGATTGACTTCCTTTTAGATAAAGATAGTTTTGTAGAGCAGGACCTTTTAGTTGAGCATAGATGCATTAATTTTAATATGGATAAAGTAGAAGCTCCTGGAGAAGGGGTAGTAACTGGTTATGGGACTATTGATGGAAGGTTGGTCTATGTCTTTGCTCAAGATTTCACGGTTATGGGTGGTTCCTTAGGAGAAATGCATGCTAAAAAGATATGCAAAATAATGGATATGGCTATGAAGATGGGGGCACCTTGTATCGGTATTAATGATTCTGGTGGTGCTCGTATTCAAGAGGGAGTGGATTCTTTAAGTGGCTATGGGCAAATATTTTATCGAAATACTATTGCCTCAGGAGTAATTCCCCAAATATCCATAATTGTTGGGCCGGCTGCCGGAGGAGCAGTTTATTCTCCTGCTATAATGGATTTTGTATTTATGGTAAAGAATATAGGGATAATGCATATTACTGGACCAGAAGTTATAAAGGCAGTCACCGGTGAGGTAGTAAGCTCAGAGCAGTTAGGGGGAGCAATGACTCATAATATAAAGAGTGGAGTAGCTCACTTTGCTGCTGAAAATGAAGAAGAAGTTTATCAAATGGTAAGAAAATTGATCAGTTTTATCCCTTCTAATAATATAGAAAATTCTCCGATAGTAGAAAATAAGGATGATCCTAATCGAATGGAAGAGGCCTTATTAAATATTGTACCTGTAGATCCTAATAAACCTTATGAAATGAAAGATGTAATAAGATATATTGTAGATGAAGGGGACTTTTTTGAATCCCAATCTTATTTCGCTACAAATATCATTACTGGATTTGCCAGGTTAAATGGGTATTCTATAGGTATTATTGCTAATCAACCAAAAATATTAGCTGGTTGTTTAGATATTAATGCCTCCGATAAAGCCTCTCGTTTTATCAGATTTTGTGATGCTTTTAATATTTCTATTTTAACTTTTGTTGATGTTCCAGGATTTCTACCAGGGACTGCTCAGGAATACGGAGGAATTATTCGACATGGAGCGAAATTATTATATGCTTATTCTGAGGCTACTGTTCCCAAAATTACTTTGATTGTTCGTAAAGCTTACGGAGGAGCTTATCTGGCAATGTGTAGTAGAGATTTAAGAGCAGATCAGGTAATCGCCTGGCCTACTGCCGAGATTGCGGTAATGGGTTCCCAGGGGGCAGCTAATATTATATTTAAAAAGGAAATAATGAAAGCGGAAAATCCTGAAAAAGTTCGTCAAGAAAAAATTGAAGAATTTAAGCAAAAATTTTCCAATCCCTATGAAGCAGCAAAACGGGGTTATGTAGATATGGTCATCGACCCTCGGGAAACCAGACCACGTTTGATTACAACTTTAGAAATGTTATCTACCAAAAGGGAAAGTAGACCAGCAAAGAAACACGGTAATTTTCCAGTTTAAATTAGTATATAGTCGTTAGTATATAGTATATAGTTGGAAGATAGATTTCAGTCATTGCGAGGAACAAAGTAAGCTTGCCCCAGCGAAAGCAGGGGAAGCAATCTTAATTCGAAACCTGAAACTTACAACTATCGAATACTTGCTAATGATTAATATAGAGGCGAGACGCCTGTCTTACTATATACTAAATACTATTTACTAACGACTATTAAATAAGGAGGAAAGAAAAGATGTTCGAAGGAATTGGTGGAGCTATACAACTATCAGTTATAGATATGACTTTAGTATTTTTAATTCTAGGAGGATTAGCTTTAGTTATGGTATTGTTAAAAAATATCGTCGAAATTAAAGAAACAAAGAAGATACCTAAAGAAACCAAAATTGTTCCTCCAGTAATCAGTACTAATTCAATAAAAGAAAATGAAGAAGTTGAAGGTAAATTAGCAGCAGTAATTACTGCAGCGGTAGCTTCATATTTAGAAAAACCGAAAAGTGAAATTAAAATATTACAGATTAAGAAATATAAACCATCGGTTATTTCTCCCTGGACTACCCTGGGGAGACAAGAATTAATGTTAGGTAAAAATATAAAATATTGAGGAAAGAGGAGGACTATAAATAGAATGAGAAAATTTAGAATAAAAGTAGATGGAAAAGTATATGAAGTAGAGGTAGAAGAATTAGGTGAAAATAAAGCTTCAGAAGGAACTGTTTCTGCCCCCCTGCCTATAATAACAAAAGTAAAGGAAGAACCGGTAAAATCAAAACCGACTGAGGTTTCAGATAGCCCAGCTTCCTCTAAAGCACCAACTGCAGCGGTAGCTGGAGAAGAAGTATTAGCGCCTATGCCGGGTAAGATACTCCAGCTAAAAGTATCGGAAGGAGATAGTGTAAAAGATGGAGATACTTTATTGATCTTAGAGGCAATGAAGATGGAAAATGAAATTGTAGCCAATGCTTCTGGAAACATAAAAAAAATAAATGTAGCCGCAAATGATATGGTTGATACAAGCGATATCTTGATAGTGATAGGTTAGGATAGAAAGGAGAATATAAATGAATTTTTTAATGAAAATCCTTTCTTTATTTACTCTTTCTGGTTTTGCCGCACTTACTAAAGGTAATATAATAATGCTTCTGGTGGGAGGAGTATTATTATATCTTGCTATAGCAAAGAAGTTTGAGCCTTTACTTCTTCTGCCCATCGGCTTTGGAGCAATATTAGTGAATTTACCTTTAGCTGGGTTAATGGAGGAAGGAGGTCTTTTATATTTTATCTCATTTGGGATAAATCATGAAATATTTCCTTGTTTAATATTTATGGGTATTGGAGCAATGACGGATTTTGGTCCCTTAATTTCTAATCCTATAACTCTCCTTTTGGGAGCAGCAGCTCAAATAGGTGTTTTTATTGCTTTAATCGGGGCAGAAATTCTAGGCTTTACTATTCAAGAAGCAGCTTCCATAGGAATTATTGGAGGAGCGGATGGACCAACGGCTATTTATCTTACCGTGAAAATGGCTCCTCATTTATTAGGGGCAGTTGCAGTGGCAGCATATTCTTATATGTCATTAGTTCCTATAATTCAGCCTCCCATAATGAAATTATTAACTACCCCTGAGGAGAGAAAGATAGTTATGAAACAACTCAGGCCAGTATCTCGTACAGAAAGGATACTCTTTCCCATTATTTCGACCGTTTTAATCGGTCTTTTATTACCACCTTCGGTTCCTATTATTGGTATGTTAATGTTAGGAAATCTATTTAGAGAGAGTTTAGTAGTGAATAGATTGTCGAATACGGCTCAGAATGAATTGATTAATATTGTTACTATATTTTTGGCTACCTGTGTTGGAGCTACAATGCAAGCAAAATATTTTTTGACCTTTCAGACTATTAAAATAATAATTTTAGGTTTAATTGCCTTTGCTTTTAGTACAGCGGGGGGAGTTTTGTTTGGGAAGTTATTAAATAAAATTACTGGGGGAAAGATTAATCCTTTAATTGGTGCTGCCGGAGTATCTGCAGTACCTATGTCTGCAAGAGTGGTTCAGAAAGTCGGTCGAGAAGCAAATCCAAAAAACTTTTTATTAATGCATGCTATGGGCCCTAATGTAGCAGGAGTAATAGGAACTGCGGTTGCTGCTGGAGTAATGTTAGCTTTATTGAAATAAAGCTAATTCGTATCTCGTAATTCGTATTGCGTATTGCGTATTGCGTAAAGCACCTTTAAATTATCTACTCTACACTATATACGATATATGAAAAAAGGTTTTGAATTTTGAATTATAGTTTTTAGATTTTCGTTTAAAGTTTTTACTTATATTTCTAAATATGATAAAATATCTTCAGTTTTATTAAAATATAAAATAGAGGATAGGTATCTTGCTAAAAAAATCTTATTCGTTATTAATTCTCTTTATTATTCTAGCTTTAATAGTTTCCGGAGTGGTTAATTTTCATCGTTCCAAAATGGAAAGTGATTTTAAACAAGTAGAATTAGTAGTGAGCCTAAACGAATTGAGAGAATTGTGTTACCAGGAAGGTTATGATGAAAATGAATGGTTAGTTAAAATAGAAAACTCTGGGATTAATTCTATAGCGATTCACGAAGATACTCTGGAAAGTCTTGCCTTATCCGAAAAAATACTTTATTTTTCTGACCAAGAGTTTAATAAATTAAATTTCTTTTTAAAATCGATTGATCCATTTGAAAAATATCAGTCTTCACCAGGGGAAACTTATATTATATTTAAAGACAAAAACGATTATTTTCGTATAAAAGATAATCTACAAAGACAATTAGGGAAGAATTTAGTAAGAGATCTTACCATTTTTCCTTATAAAGGTTTAAAGGTAAAAGGGAGTGAAGAAAAACTTGCTGATTTAAGTTTAGGATTTTCTGAAGAAGATATTGAATTAGTAAGAAATTTAGGCTTTCAGGTTATCTTACGTTTAAAAAATTTCTCTCCAATAAATAAGGAAGATATAGATTTTAAATTTAAAGAGAGCGATGAAGCAGGAAAGATTTCAGGGATAATTTTTGATGGTGAAACAGCTTTGGGTTACCCTTTCCAAGAAAATTTAATTTTTACTGCAAAAATTCTAAAAACAAAAGGGTATCCCTTCGGAATTATCGAATTTGCTGGTCAGAAAGGAATTGAAACAATTGCCCAATCAGCAAGCGAATTAGCAGTTAGAGTTCATAGTATTACCAAAGAGGAAATGGAGATTATTCCCAAACAGGAAGCCATAGATAGATGGATTAGAGCAGCTAAAGAAAGAAAGGTTAGAATCTTTTATATCAAACCTTTTATGAAGTCTGACTCTGATCTTATCGAGGAGAATTTATCTTATATTAGAGCTATAAAGGAGGATTTAAAAGCGAGTGGTTTTAGCACAGGAAAAGCCAGTTTACTTTCTGCCACCTATCAAGAACCAAAGATATTTGTTCTTTTATTAATCCTGGGAGTTATTTCAGGTGGATTAATTTTATGGAAAAATATTTTTAACTTAAAAAAATATCAAGAATATTCTCTACTATTTTTAGGAATATTATTTTCTTTCTTTCTCCTCTTTTTAAATCAAGAAATCTTTTTAATAAAATTGATGGCCTTACTGGCAGCTTTAATATTTCCAACTTTAGCTATCATCGGTAATGAAAAATATTTCTTGGAAAAAAATAATCTTAATTTAGAAAATAATACAGCTTTTCCTAAGAATAATCCCGGATTTATTCTAATGATAAAAGAAGTTTTGTCTGGCTTCTTTAGGATTATTTTAATTACCTTTTCCGGTGCTTTATTAATAGCAGCTCTGTTAAGCAATAATAAATTTATGCTGGGAATAGAACAATTTAGTGGGATAAAGATATCTTATCTAATCCCTCTTTTTTTAGTTTTAGTAATAATGTGGTTAAAAATGAATGAAGGTAAATTAATGATTTTAGAAAATATCAAAAAACCTATACTGATTGAACAGGTAATTATAATGTTCTTTTTTGTTGTATTTTTGGTAATTTATATTTCTCGTTCAGGAAATTTCTCTTTTCTTCCCGTATTGAGCATTGAAGAAAAGATAAGAATCTTTTTAGAAAAGACTTTGATTGCCCGACCTCGAAATAAAGAATTTTTAATCGGTTATCCAGCTCTATTATTGGCAATGAGTATGAATTTTTTAAAGGTAAAAGAATTTAAAATTCCGATAATCATAATCGGGACTATCGCTCCAGTCACTTTAATTAATACCTTCTGTCATATTCATACTCCCTTTTTATTTTCAATGTTACGTACTTTTAATGGAGTATGGTTAGGTTTAGGGTTAGGATTAATAGTAATTACTATATTTTATTATCTGTTAAAAATATTTAGGAAAAAAATCAATTATGAAAAAGTCTAAAACCATAGTAAAGATAATGATTTCCGGTTATTATGGTTTTAATAATTTCGGTGATGAAGCTATTCTTAAATCTATGGTTAGAGCCTTTAAAGAAAAGATACCTCAAATAAAAATATTAGTTCTTTCCCAGAATCCTGTACACACCTCTCAGACTTACCAGGTAAAGGCTATAAATCGACTGCATTTAGTTAGCATTTTGAACTGTTTGCGAGATACAAATCTTTTTATTAGTGGGGGAGGAGGATTACTTCAAGATTCAACTGGAAAAGGTTGGAGTATATTGTATTATCTCGGGTTGATATTAGGAGCAAAAATAATCAGGGTACCAGTTATGATTTATGCCCAGGGTATCGGCCCGATTAACCAACAAATTAATAAGAAATTAATGAGATGGATTTTAAATAAGGTTGACTTAATTACAGTAAGAGATAATTTTTCTAAAGAATTGTTAGAAAATTTAGGAGTAGTAAAACCTTCAATATATGTAAATTCTGATCCCTCCTTTTTATTAAATAAAAAAAATATTAACTGTATTTTAGAAAATTACCCTCATATTCAGGAATTAATGAATTCAGATAACCGTCCGATAATCGGAGTATCGGTCAGAGAATATAAGGGTAATAGGTCAGATTTAAAAATAATGTTTGCCCAATTGGCTGATTATTTAATCGAAAAATATAAAGTAAAAATTGTTTTTCTTCCCTTTAAATTTGATGATGATGTGCAGGTTAGTGAAGAGATATTATCTTTGATGAAAAACCAGGCTGATATCTTGAAAATAAAACTTGAACCGGAAGAATTAATTTCTATTCTATCTAAATTTTCTTTGATGATTGGAGTTAGACTTCATTCTATTATATTTTCCAGTATGGCTAACCTTCCTTTTATTGCTTTTAAATATGATCCTAAAGTTAAAAATTTTGTAGCGGAGTTGGGCTTATCTGAGTTATTATTAGAATTAGATAATGTTTCTTTAGAAAAAATTCAAGAAAAAATAGAATATATTAGAGAAAATAAGGATAGAATAAAAGAGGTTTTATCCGAAAAAGTAAAGGGTTTAAAAGAAAAAGCTCTAATTAATAATAATTTGGTCTTTAAACTTTTGAAGATTTAACTATTGAGGTTATTATTTGATATGATCAGGATGTTTCATGTCTATAAAACTTATCACCATAAAATTCAGGCTTTAATAGATGTTAATATCCATATAAGAAAGGGTGAGTTTGTTTTTTTAGTGGGTCCTACCGGGGCCGGAAAGAGCACTTTTTTAAAGTTGATTTACCGAGAAATTATTCCCACTAAGGGACAGGTAATTATTGATGGTATAAATATATCTCGACTTAAACTTAGTTATATACCTTATTTAAGACGTAATATTGGTATTGTCTTTCAAGATTTTAAATTATTATATAATAGGACGGTATATGAAAATATTTCCTTTGGATTAAAAGCAATTGGAGCAACTAACTTTGAGATAAGACAACAGGTTAAGAAAGTTCTTAATTTAATGGGGCTAGAACATAAAAAGAATGTTAAACCTCAATTGCTTTCAGGAGGAGAGCAACAGAAACTATGTATTGCCAGAGCTATTGCAAATGAACCATTAATATTGCTGACCGATGAACCTACCGGTAATTTAGACCCTGATACTTCCTGGGAGATTATGCAGCTCTTATTTCATATCAATATACGAGGGACTACTATCATAATGGCTTCTCATAATAAACTTATAGTAGATAAAGCTAAAAAGCGAGTGGTTAGAGTTGAGCGAGGAAAAATAATAGAAGATACACAAAGAGGGATATATTAAGATGATTTTTGAGAATATGGGATTTTATTTTAAAGAGGCCTTGCTTAGTTTTAGGAGAAGTACTTTAATGAGTCTGGCAGCTATTATAAGTATTACTACTATTTTAATGGTGGTCGGAGTATTTCTATTGATTTCCCTAAATTCTAATCTTTTTCTAAAAAATATAGAATCTCAGTTAGAGATTGTAGTATATTTAGAAGATGATATTTCTAAGACTGAGTTAGACAATTTAAAAAATACTATTGTTTCAGTAGACGGAATAAAAGAAGTAAAATTTATATCTAAAGAGGAGGCTTATCAGCGTTTGTTAAAAGATTTGGGAGATCAAAAAGATATATTTACTGCTATAGAAGTAAATCCTCTTCCAGCCTCTTTTGAGATAAAGGTAAAGGACCCTAAGACGATTGAACAAATTGCTAATCGAGTAGCTAAATTAAAAAAAGTAGAAGAAGTAGATTATAGTCAGGAGACTGCGGAAAGATTGTTGAATTTTACTTATATATTTAGAAGAGCTGGAGTTTTAATATTAGTACTTTTAGTCTTTGCTTCAATTTTAATTATATCGAATATAATGAGAATTACTGTGTATGCGAGGAGACAAGAAATTGAGATAATGAGCTTAGTTGGAGCTACCCCCCAGTTTATTAGATGGCCCTTTATAATTGAGGGTTTTCTACAGGGTTTTATCTCTGCCATTCTATCTATAATAATTTTATATAACTTTTATTTTTTTGCGATAAATAAAGTACATCAAGTCATTCCTTTTTTGCCAATGGTAGGGAATAAAATGGATTTATTACCCTTAGGCATAGCAATTGTGTTGTTGGGGAGTTTAGTAGGAATTTTGGGAAGTATGTTTTCAGTAGGAAAATATTTAAATGTTTAAGAAGAGATTAGTTTTTGAGAGGAATAAAAAAATATTTTCTACTTTGGTATTAATTTTAATCTTTATTTTATTTGCTGTTTTATTTGGATATGGGGATAGTGAAAACTATAATCAAAAGATAATAGAGGAAAACGAGAGATTAAAAAAGATAGATGAACAGATTAAAAGTGTTAAAAATGAAATTAATAATTTACAAAAAAAAGAAAGTGGTTATTTAGAAGCACTTCACAAAATAGAAAAACTGTTACAAGACACCGAGAAAGAAATGCAAACCATAGAGAAAGATTTAGAGCTTGCTCAAAAAGAGATAAAAATTGCTAAGGATGAATTTGCTCTTGAAAAAGATAAACTAAAGAAAAATACCAAAGTATTAGAAAATATACTAAGAGAAATATATAAATACAATAGAGTTAATTTTTTAGTAATTCTATTTACTAGTCAAAGCTTTTCTGATTTTATTACTCGTTATAGATATGTAAAAGATATTTTATCGTTTGATGCTCAAATTATCAATGATATTCGCCAGCAGATAAAAAAAATAAACGATAAAAAAATGAGCTTGGAAAATAGAGAAGAAATATTAAGTTTATTAAAAAAAGAAGTGGAAAAAGAGAGAGAAAATATCCAATTTTCCATTGAATCCAAAAAATCTATAATTCATAAAATAGATTCTCAAAAAGAAGCATATTTAAAGTCCTTGAAAGAATTAGAACAATCTTCTCTAAATATAAAAAATATAATTGAAAGAGTTTATAAGGAACAGAAAGAGGTCTCTCAAAAAACTCCCACCAAAGAAAGTTTAGTAGTTACTCTAAAACCTAAAAAAGGAATTCTAAACTTACCTATCCAGGGAGAATTAATTTCTAAATATGGAAGACAAAAAAATACTGATTTTAATACTTACACTTTTAATTCGGGGATTGATATTAATGCCCCTCTAGGAGAGGTAGTTCATGCGTCTGGTTCAGGGGAGGTAATTTATGCTGGATGGATAAAGGGTTACGGACAGATAATAATTATTGATCATGGAGGTAGAGTTACTACTCTATATGCTCATCTTTCTAAAATTTTAATAGCGATTGGAGATAAAGTAAAAAAGGATCAAATTATAGGTCAAGTAGGTGATAGTGGTGGTGTTCCTTCTCCCAGATTACATTTTGAGGTTAGAGTAGAAGGTAAACCTACTGACCCTATGGATTGGTTGTAAATATAAATATTTTTAAGATTCGGTGGTGAAGAATTTGATAAAAAGAAAGAAAATAATTACTTTAATTTCGATTTTTATAGTAGTTTTTATAATAAGTAGTTTTTTGTTTTATAAGGTCAATAAAGCAGAGGATAATAATAAGGAGGTTTTATTTAACAATATAGAACCTTTCTTTGAATCTTTAAGTCTCATAAGAAATGAATTTATAGAAAAAGATATAGACCTAAACAAAATAATCCAGGGAGCTATTAAAGGTATGCTTAAAGCCCTTGATGACCCTTATACCCGTTATATGGATCCTCAAGCATTTAAAAGGGAACAGGAGGATATGTTTTTAGGGTATTTTGGCGGATTAGGGGTGATAATCTCTGTAAAAGATGATCAAATAACTATAATTTCTCCTATTGAAGATACTCCAGCCTATAAGGCAGGAATAAAAGCTGGGGATAAGATAATAGAAATAGATGGAAAATCAACAGAAGGAATGGGATTAGATGATGCAGTTAATATTTTAAGGGGAGAAAAAGGTACTGAAGTTACCATAGGGATTAAAAGAGAGAATGTAGAGGATATTTTAAAATTTAACATAATACGAGACATTATTGAGGTGCAAGCGGTAAAGCAAAAGATAATAGGTGAGGAAAATAATATTGGCTATATAAGAATTACCACCTTTAATGTAAATACTAAGCCAGAATTAGAAGAAGTTTTAGGTGGATTTAATAAAGATAGTAATATACAAGGAATTATACTTGATTTACGTAATAATCCAGGGGGGCTTTTAGATAGTGCAATTGAGGTAGCTAGCGAATTCATAAAAGAAGGAGCGATTGTTCATATTAAAGACAGAGAGGGAGTAAAAGTTACTATACAATCCAAAGGAAATAATTATCCCCCATGGCCTTTAATTGTGCTGATTAATGAAGGAAGTGCAAGTGCTTCTGAAATTGTGTCTGGAGCAATTCAGGATTCTAAAAGAGGGGAATTATTAGGTGAAAAGACCTTTGGTAAAGGCGTTGTTCAGCAAGTCTTTAATTTGAGTGATGGTTCAGGAGTTGTTATTACTACTTCTGAATATTTTACTCCTAATGAGCGATCTATAAATCATATCGGGATTGAACCGGATATATTAATAGAAGCAGCAGAAGATAGCGAAGAAGATGTACAATTAGACAAGGCGCTAGAACTATTAGAAAAGAAAAGTAAAGAAGAAATTATTTTAGCAGAGGTTTTAGAAAAGAGTAAACCAGAATATTATGAAGTAAAAAAAGGAGATTCCCTCTGGAAAATTGCTGAAAAATTTTATATTCATAGCGAAGGATGGATAATAATTTTTGAAGCGAATAAAGATAAAATAAAGAATCCAGATTTTATTTATCCCTATCAAAGGCTTACAATCCCTAAGAAATAGAATCGTATGGCTTAGAACGGAATAACAAAAATAAGAAAGTTCATAATATAGTTTTTCGTTATTATTTTTGAAGTTATATTTAAGAAAGGATTTTTTATTTTGAAAAAAAATTTTAGAGAAATTATAAATATTATAACCTTAGTAATTATCTTAGTAGCAGCCTTTGGAATTTCCAATTTATTAAATAGATCTTTCCAAGAAGAAAACAAACTTCAAAATACTAAAAATGCTGCCTTAATTACTAATAATGAAAAAAAACCTGAAACAAACAACCCAGAGGAAACTATTTATAATAGTGAGCAATATGTAGATTCTATAGTCAATGATTTAATCTCTTCAGAGGATGAAGTATATTTTTCTCCTAAAGTAGCCTTTATAATAGATGATTTAGGATATGAAATAGAGGTTGCAAAAAAAATGCTGGAATTGGAATTTCCCATAACTCTATCTATATTACCTTTTCTTAAATATTCTGAATATATTGCTGAAGAGGGTAAAAAAAACAATCAAGAAATTATTTTACATTTACCTATGGAACCGAATAATTCTTCTGCAGACCCTGGACCAAAGGCAATTAAATCATATATGTCAGAAGAAGAAATCAGGCAATATGTTAGAGAATGTATATTTAATTTTCCTTATGTAATGGGCTTGAATAATCATATGGGTTCAAAGATCACAGAAGATAGAGAAATAATGAAGATAATTTTAGAAGAGATTAAAAGATATAATTTATTTTTCATAGATAGTATGACTAGTAAAAATTCTATTGCTTACCAAGTTGCTCAAGAAATGGGAGTTAAGACTGCAGTAAGATCGGTATTTTTAGATAATGAGAATGATATGGAATATATTAAAGGGCAGATGTTAGAGGTTCAAGAAATAGCCTTAAGAGAAGGAGAGGCTATTGCTATAGGCCATAGTCGAATAAATACTTTTTATGTATTAAAGAGGATGATTCCTGAATTGATTAGAGCAGGCATAGAAATAGTACCGGTATCCGAATTGGTTAAATGAAACTTTAAATTGTGTTATCATAATTTTTATATTATAATAATGTTGTTTCTTATAAAAAGAGCGTATAGCGTTTAATTAAGGTATAGGAAAAATGGAAAATAAGAAAATTCGAGTTAGATTTGCTCCTAGTCCAACTGGCAATTTGCATATTGGCGGGGCACGAACTGCGTTATTTAATTGGCTTTATGCCAGACACTATAAAGGAACTTTTATTTTACGTATCGAAGACACCGACCAAGTAAGATCTACCGAAGAAGCAGTAAACGTAATATTGGAAGGTATGAAATGGTTAGGTTTGGATTGGGATGAGGGCCCAGGAAAAGAAGGAAAATATGGTCCTTATTATCAGATGCAGCGATTACCTCTTTATCAGAAATATACTGAAAAATTATTAAAAAATAAAAAAGCCTATTATTGTTATTGCACTAAAGAAGAATTAACTGAAAGCAGGCAAAAACAAATAAAAGAAGACAAACCTTTGCGGTATGATAGACATTGTTTAAATCTTAGTGAAGAGGAGAAAAGGAGATATGAAGAAGAAGGGAGAAAGCCAGTAATAAGACTTAATATTCCTGCTAAAAAAATAATATTTAATGATTTATTAAGAGGTGAATTGAATTTCGAAGGTGAACTATTAAGTGATTTTGTAATTGTAAAATCAGATGGAATTCCTACTTACAATTTTGCGGTAGTTATTGATGATGCTTTAATGGATATATCTAATATAGTCAGGGGAGATGACCATATTTCTAATACCCCTAAACAGATATTAATATACGAAGCCTTAGGATTTAACCTGCCGAAATTTGCTCATCTACCGATGATTATGGGTTCAGATCATACTAGATTAAGTAAACGTCATGGGGCTACTTCAGTTATGGAATATAAAGAAATTGGTTATATTCCGGAAGCAGTAGTAAATTATATTGCTCATTTAGGCTGGTCTTCTGGTGATGAAAGAGAGATATTCTCCTTGGAAGAATTGGTTAAAGAATTTTCTTTAGATAAAATTTCTAAGCACGCTGCTGTTTTTAGTATAGACAAACTTAATTGGTTTAACAGCGAATATTTAAAGAAGAGTTCAGTTGATTCATTGGTTAAAATGGTTATTCCCTTTCTTAAAGAGGCCAATTATATTAAAGAGGAAAATCTTTCCCCAGTAAAACTTGAATGGCTGAAAGAAGTTATAAAATTAATGCAAGGGAGGTTCAAGAATTTTTCTCAATTCATTGATTATGCGGATTATTTTTTTGTAGATAAAATAGATATTGAACCACAGGCATTTCAAAGTGTATTAAATGAAGAAGGCATCTCAGATATTCTTAAAACGTTAAAGGAAAAGCTTTCTGTCCTTAAATGTTGGGACGAAAAAAGCATTGAAGATATAGTGAGAGAAATTGCTTCTTCCTTACAAATAAAGGGTGGTAAAATTATTCATCCTATCCGAGTTGCTTTGACCGGTAAAAAAATAGGTCCGGGGTTATTTGAATTAATAGTAGTTTTAGGTCAGGAAAAGACTATCCAACGTTTAGAAGAAGCTATAGAAAAACTAAAGGTAGCGGAGACTAAAAATTAATAAAATTGAGGGATCGTCCAGTGGTAAGACACCAGACTCTGGATCTGGGAACGGTGGTTCGAGCCCACCTCCCTCAGCCATTATAACTATAATGATAAATTAATTATAATTGTGGCGCAATCGAACAGTGGTTAGTTCGGCTGGCTCTCAATCAGCAAACGGGGGTTCAATTCCCCCTTGCGCTACCATTTCTTAAACTAATAATTTAATTTTAAGATGAGCAGGGACTACCTGCTTTTTTAATAATCTTAGTAGAACTTATAAAAGGAAATTAAAAAAATATGAACAACCAAGAGATATTTTTAACTAAAGAAGGCCTGAAGAATTTGAAAGAAGAGATAAAGTATTTAGAAGAAATAAAAAGGAAAGAGATACAAAACGAAATTAGCCAGGCTTTAGAATACGGAGATATAACTGAGAATGCAGAATATAATATAGCCTTAGAAGCTCAACGTATGAATGAAATAAATATTGTAAGATTAAAGCAAAAGTTAAGCCGGGTTAAGGTAGTGAAAGAAGATTCTTATTCAGAAGGAATTGGTATTGGAACAACTTTAAAACTGAAAAATTTAGATTCTGGAAAAAAATTAGAGTATATCTTTGTACCGGATGATCAAATAGATTTCAATCAACATAAAATATCTATAAATTCTCCTTTGGGGCAGGCTTTCTTAGGTTACCAAGAGGGAGAAGAAATAGAGATTGAAGTCCCCATTGGGATGTTAAGATATAAGATATTAAAAATTTTAAAATAAAGACTAATGAAAACTATAATTTTAAAAATAAATCCCCAAAGAATAGATTTAGTTAAAATTAAAATAGCGGCAGAGGAAATAAAAAGAGGTAATTTGGTAGCTTTCCCTACTGAGACAGTCTATGGATTAGGGGCAGACGCTCTCAATGAGAAGGCGGTTGCTAAAATTTTCAAGGCTAAAGAAAGACCATTTAATGATCCTTTAATTGTTCATATCGTTGATCTAAAAGAATTGTATAGATTATCTAAGGAGGTTCCCCCGGTAGCTTTAAAATTAGCTAAAATGTTTTGGCCAGGTCCCCTTACTTTAGTTCTTAAAAAATCTGAGTTAGTTTCAGATATTATTACTGCTGGTCTTGATACAGTAGCCATAAGGATGCCGGCTAATAATATTGCCTTGAGTTTAATTAGGGAAGCTAAAACTCCTATAGTAGCTCCCAGTGCCAATCTTTTTGGAAGAATCAGTCCTACTACTGCCCAACATGTAGCTGAGGATTTAAATGATAAAATAGAAATGATTATTGATGGAGGTAAGACTAAAGTAGGGGTGGAATCTACTGTCCTGGATATAACTGTTAGCCCTGCTCAGGTGTTGCGAGCAGGGGGGATATCAGTGGAGCAATTAAAAAAAGTAATTAATCAGGTAAAAATAGGAGAGGAATTGGAGATGGGTTTTCGTTCTCCTGGAAGGTTAAACAGTCATTATTCTCCTCGAGCTAAATTAATTTTAGTAGAAGAAAAAGGGGAAACTCAAGTAAGCAAAGTTCTCAAAATAGCTTTTGAATATAAGGGGCAGGGATTTAAAGTAGGGATAATGGCTAAAGAAGAAAATAAGGACAAGTATAATGGATTTAAAGTTAAAGTTATAGGCAAAGGTAATGAATTAAAAACTTGTGCCGCCAATCTTTTCTCTATTTTAAGGAGTTTTGATCAAGAAGGATTTGAGATTATTATTGCTGAAGGATTAGAAGAGCAGGGCTTAGGCCTGGCTATAATGGAGCGGTTAAGAAAAGCTGCTGTTCCTAAATACGAATGTTAGTGTAAACTTTAACTATCTTTTCTTTCCCTTTCTTAACTCGATACTTAATACTATATACTCGATACTATATTTTAATATTTGACAGAAATGAAATGGTATGCTAATATTCTAAAAAATGCTAAGGAGTAAATAAGATGGCTATCCAAGGAAACGAATTTAAATTAGCAAATTCATTTTATTATTATTATTTTACCGCCGATGTTTATGCCTTAACATCTTAAAAGTCTAAAATAAGATGTCACAGGCATAGATCCCGGTTTTATGCCTATGGCATCTTTATATCTTTATATATAAAGGTCATAGGTTTTTAAAATTCCTATGACCTTTTTTTATTTTATAAGAGGTTATGGTTAAAAGTGTAGGGGCTCGATTTATCGAGCCCGCAAATCGTGTCAAAGAACCGTCCCTTGACACGAAAAAAGAGGTGAGAGTATGCTGGTAAGAGGAATAAGAGGAGCTATAACTGTTGATAAAAATAGCAAAGAAGAAATTATAGAAAAGACTAAACAATTGTTAACTACTTTAAAAAAAGAAAACGATTTTAAGATTGAAGATATCGTAAGTATTTTTTTTAGTGTTACCCCGGATTTAAATGCTGCCTTTCCGGCTCAAGCAGCGCGTGAATTAAATTGGAATAAAGTCCCCCTCTTTGATGTGCAAGAGATAGATGTACCGGGAAGTTTGTCCAGATGTATTCGTATATTAATTCACATAAATTGCCAAAAAACCCAGTTAGAAATAAAACACTGCTATTTAAGGGGAGCAAAAATATTAAGAAAAGATTTAATTAAGGAAACTTCAGATCAAAAGGAGGGTGAATTTAAGTGATTATTGTGATGAATGGTAAAACTGACAATTCTGATGTAGAAAAAGTAATAAATAAATTAAAAGAATTGGGACACGAGGTGCATATCTCTCGAGGAGAAAAAAGAATTATTTTAGGAGTGATCGGCAATGTAGAAAATTTAGTTTCTGTTCCCTTTTATGCTTATAACGGCGTTGAAGAAATTATTCGAATTTTAAAACCTTATAAATTAGCCAGTAGAGAATTTAAGGATTTTGATACTACCATTAAAGTAAAAGATATAATTATTGGAGGGAAAGAAGTAATAGTAATGGCAGGACCTTGTGTGGTAGAAAACGAACAGCAAATATTTGAGACGGCTCATCAAGTAAAAGCCTTAGGTGCAAAAATATTGCGGGGGGGAGCTTTTAAACCCAGGACTTCTCCTTATAGTTTTCAGGGATTAGGGGAAGAAGGTTTAAAGTTATTGGCTCAGGCTGGAAAAGAGACCGGTTTAGCAGTGGTAACCGAAGTAATGTCAGTAAATCAGATAGATTTAATTGCTAAATATACTGATATATTTCAAGTAGGTGCTCGTAATATGCAAAATTTTGTATTGTTAACAGAATTAGGTAAAATTAAAAAACCGATATTATTAAAAAGAGGATTATCAGCTACTATAGAAGAATTATTATTATCAGCGGAATATATTTTGTCTGAAGGAAATTACGAAGTGATATTATGTGAAAGAGGAATACGCACTTTTGAAAATTACACCCGTAATACTTTAGATTTAAGTGCTATTCCTGCAATTAAAAGATTAAGTCATTTACCCATAATAGTAGATCCCAGTCACGCTACGGGCAGATGGAGATTGGTAAGTCCGATGGCTAAAGCAGCAATAGCTGCTGGAGCAGATGGCTTACTTATCGAGGTCCATCCAGACCCCAAAAGTTCACTTAGCGACGGTGCTCAAAGTTTAAAACTTGATACTTTTGCTCAATTAATGAAAGAACTTAGACCGATAATTCAGGCGGTAGGCCGAGAATTTGGTTCATCTCTGGAGAATGAATTAGAAAGGATTAAAAATTAGATGGAACTTGTTATAGAAAAAATTAACCAATTAAAAGGAAATATATCTGTTCCAGGAGATAAATCGATCTCTCATCGCTCCCTGATTTTGGGGTCTATTGCCCAAGGGGAAACTCGAATATATAATTTTTTAAATTCCTTAGACTGTCTTCAAACTTTTGAGTGTATGCAGTCTTTAGGGGCAGAAATAGAATTAGGTGAAGATAATTTTATTAAGATAAAAGGTAAAGGATTATATGGGTTACAAGAACCAAAAGATATGCTCGAGGTGGGAAATTCGGGAACAACCATCCGCCTTTTAGCTGGATTACTTAGCGGGCAAAATTTTTATTCTGTCTTAAATGGTGACAATTCAATTAGAAAGAGACCTATGAAAAGAGTAGTCCAACCTCTTCGCTTAATGGGAGCAGATATATGGGGGAGAGAAGATGGTCAGTTGGCTCCTTTAAGTATTAAAGGGAGTTTACTCAATCCCCTCCAATATACTTTACCGGTAGCCAGTGCTCAGGTTAAATCTGCCCTTCTTTTAGCTGGCCTTTATGCTGCTGGTGAGACGATTATTAAAGAACCTCTACCTACCAGGGATCATACCGAGAGAATGTTAAGCATTATGCAAGCAGATATAATGATTTCTCATCAGGAAATTATAATAATTGGGGGGAAATTTTTAAAAGGTACTGACCTTTTTATACCCGGTGATATTTCCTCTGCTGCTTATTTCATAGCAGCTGCCAGTATATTAAAAGACTCTCAGATTGTAATTAGCCAGGTAGGAGTTAATCCTACTCGGACCGGTATAATTAAGATACTAAAAAGGATGGGGGCAAAAATTAATATTTTAAATTATCAGATAAAATCAAATGAACCTCAGGCTGATTTAGAGATAGAATATTCAGAGTTAAAAGGAATATCGATTATGCCAGAAGAAGTACCTTTCTTAATTGATGAATTACCCTTAATTGCATTAGTAGCAACCCAAGCCCAGGGTAAAACAATAGTAAGTGGGGCAAAAGAGTTAAGAGTAAAAGAGACTGATCGCCTAAAAGCTATAGTCAGCGAATTAAAGAAGATGGGAGCAAATATTAAGGAAAAAGAAGATGGTTTTATAGTAGTGGGGCCTTCTAAATTGCAAGGTGCAGCTTGTGAAAGTTACCATGATCATCGAATTGCGATGTCTTTAGCAGTTGCCGCTTTATTAGCTGAAGGCAAAACGGTGATAAAAAATTCAGAGTGTATAGATATATCCTTTCCGGGATTTGAAAATACTCTGCAAAAATTAATCAACTGAAATTTCCGGGGCGGATAAATCCGCCCCCTACAAAAAAATCGAAAAATACATATTTATAATCTTTTTTCCCTTTCTCTCAAGGGGGAGGATTAAGGTGTAGGGGTGTAAATGAAAAAAGAAATTAATGGAAAGACTAAAATAATCGGAATAATGGGCAAAGATGTAGAAAATAGCTTATCCCCATTGATGCAAAACAAAATGTTGAGTAAATATTCTTTAAACTTTTGCTATCTCCCCTTTAAAATAAGAGAGGTTGATTTAGAAAGAGCCATTCAAGGTATAAGAACCCTGAATATAAAAGGTGTAAATATTACCTTTCCTTACAAAGAAAGGGTAATTAAATTTTTAGATCAAGTAGAAGAAACTGCTCGACGAGTTGGAGCAGTAAATACTATTGTCCATAATAAAGGAATTTTAACTGGTTATAATACTGATCTAATTGGTTTTAAGAAAAGTCTTCAAAAAAATGGAAAATTCACCATAAAAGGAGAGAAGGCAGTCATTTTGGGAGCAGGAGGAGCTGCTCGGGCAGTAGTTTATTCTCTTTTGGAGGAAGGAATAAAAGAAGTATATATCTTTAATCGGACTATAGAAAAAGCTGAAAAAATTAAACAAGATTTTTATCCCTTCTTTCCCCAAAGCGATATTAAGATATTTAATTTAAAAAAGGAGGAGTTAAAAGATAAAATACAGCAGTCTCACCTTTTAGTTAATACTACTCCTTTAGGAATGTCACCTCAAATAGATATAACTCCTTTGCCAGAGGAAGGATTATTTTCTTCCGACCTCTTGGTTTATGACCTTATTTATCATCCATCTAAGACTCTTTTTCTAAAACAAGCAGAGAGGGCAGGAGCAAAAACCATTAATGGTTTACCGATGTTAATTTATCAAGGCATAGAAAGTTTTTATCTCTGGACTGGTATTAAATTAGAGGAAAAAGAAGAATTAGAAATGATTGAACGAATTACTAAAGATTGCCAAGAAACTGAAAAGAAAGGAGAAAAAAGATAAAAATGCTAAGATTTCTTGATGCCGGAGAATCTCATGGAAGATGTTTAATAGGAATAATAGAAGGATTACCAGCTGGTCTTTCCTTAGAGGAAGAAAAAATCAATTTTAATCTGAAAAGACGCCAAGGGGGATATGGTAGAGGAGAGAGAATGAAGATTGAACAAGACCAGGTAGAAATATTATCTGGATTAAGAGAAGGGAAGACCATAGGAAGCCCCCTTAGCCTGATGATAAAAAATAAAGACTGGGAGAATTGGTCAGAGAAAGAATATCCTCCTCTGACTATTCCCCGACCAGGACATGCAGATTTTGCTGGTGCTATAAAATATGGATTTAAAGATCTGAGGCAGGTTTTAGAAAGGGCTAGTGCTCGACAAACCGCAATGAGAGTAGCTATAGGTTCGATAGCCGGCACTCTCTTAGAAGAATTTAATATAAATACTTATAGTTATGTACTAAGGATTGGACCGGTTAAAGCAAATAGAATTACTTCTTTTAATCAAGAGGTTAAAGCTGAGATTAATAAATCCCCCGTATTTTGCCTGGATGGAATAGCTTCCTTAGGGATGTGTAGAGAGATTGATCGTGCTCGAGAAAAGGGGGATACTTTAGGAGGAATATTTGAGGTGATAATTTCTGGTGTTCCTATTGGTTTGGGAAGTTATGTCCAATGGGATAGGCGTCTGGATGCTCGCTTGGCTTCAGCTCTGATGAGCATACCGAGTGTAAAAGCAGTAGAAATAGGAGAAGGAATAGAAGCCTCAAAGAAAAAAGGTTCAGCGGTTCATGATGAAATCTTTGTTCAAGAAGAACTAAAAAATAATTCTTCTCGATATTTCCGAAAGAGTAATCGGGCAGGTGGCCTAGAAGGTGGAGTAACTAATGGAGAGGAGGTAATAATCAGAGCTTACCTTAAACCCATTCCTACTTTAATTAATCCTCTTTGTTCCATTGATTTTGCCACTAAAAGGGAGACTAAAGCAACCTATCAAAGGTCTGATATATGTGTAGTCCCTGCTGCCAGCGTAGTAGGAGAGGCGGTAGCAGTTTGGGAAATAGCCACTGCTTTTCTGGAAAAATTTGGTGGCGATTCTTTAGTGGAAATTAAAGAGAATTATAAAAACTATAGGGATAGACTTCAAGAGCTATGAAGAAAAATATTATTATTACCGGATTTATGGGAACTGGCAAGACTGTGGTGGCTATAGAATTGGCTCGAAAGTTGGGAATGAAATTTATAGATATGGACCAGCTAATTGAAGAACGCCAAGAGATGAGTATATCGGATATCTTTGTTAGATATGGAGAAAAATATTTCCGAGAACAAGAAAATAAATTAGTAAAAGAATTATCTCAGAAAGAAAATATGGTTATTGCTACTGGTGGAGGAACCTTCCTTAATTTAAATAACGCTAAAATATTGAACCAGAAAGGACAAATAATTTGTCTTCATGCTAATCCCCAGGCCCTTTATAATCGCTTAAAGAAAAAGAATAATCGGCCACTCATAAAAGGCAATAATATTTTAGATAAGATTAATCATCTATTAGAAAAGAGAAAGAAAATATATGATAGTTTCCCTTGGAAGATTGATACTTCTAATCTTAGCGTTCAGGAAGTCGTAGATAAAATAATTGAACTTTTAAAAGTTGAAAGGTGAATAGATGAAAGAGATTAAAGTAAAAATTATAGAAGATAAAGAATATCAGATATATATTAAAAAAGGAATTCTCAATAGTTTAACTGAATATTTAATCAGAACCATAGAGAATAAGAAGGTCATTGTAATTACTAATCCTTTGGTAAATAGCTTGTACGGAGCTAAACTGTTATCCGTTCTGAAAAAGGGCGGATATAATCCTGATTTTATAGAAGTACCTGATGGCGAGAAATACAAGTCTCTATCTACCGCTAATTATCTTTATGATGAATTATTAAAAAGAAAAGTAGACCGAACCACAACCCTGATAGCTTTAGGAGGAGGAGTAATAGGAGATTTAACTGGATTTGTAGCGGCTACTTATATGAGAGGTCTACCTTTAGTACATATTCCCACTACTCTTTTAGCCCAGGTAGATAGCAGTATTGGAGGGAAGGTGGCGGTGGACCATCCTTTAGCTAAAAACATAATGGGAAGTTTTTATCAGCCCCAGGCAGTTTATATTGATCCTGAAGTTTTGCAGACCTTATCAGAGAGAGAAATAAATAACGGAATAGTGGAGACTATAAAAATAGCAGTGATTAGTTCTCCTTCTCTCTTTAGATGGTTAGAAAAAAATATTGCTCAAATCTTAAACAAAAATATTCATCTTTTAGACGAATTAGTGAGGGAAGCTGTTCTTTTAAAAGTAGATATAGTTTTAAAAGATCCTTGGGAAAGAGGATTACGTAAAATACTGAATTTCGGGCACAGTATTGGTCATGCCCTGGAAGTAGAGGCAAGATATCAAGGCTTAAGTCATGGAGAGGCAGTAGCTTTAGGAATGTTAATCGAGACTAAAATTGCTCATCATAGAGGGAT
>Ga0315294_10001374_pt1 | contig 26398 bp, 49 predicted proteins | sample YL17G13_40_MG_FD_203626 | JGI IMG/M metagenome (GOLD analysis project Ga0315294, IMG submission 203626) | Sediment microbial communities from Yellowstone Lake, YNP, Wyoming, USA - YL17G13_40 | ecosystem: Environmental > Aquatic > Freshwater > Lake > Sediment | place: USA: Wyoming | collected... | reverse complement strand
TGATAATATAACAAGTATTATAATTCCATTAATAGGCGCAAAAAATAAAAGTAGTGTTTTCAAAATAGTCATTATGTTTGTAGAGATAATAGTTTTCATTTTAAAATAGTTTAGACTTAGCTACCTTGTATAAAGTGTAGATAACCGTTATAATTAGTAAAAATACAAAAATCCAATTGATAATCTTTTTCCATAGCGGAGTCTTCTCATATATTCTTATTGGAATCTTTCTTGTAACTATCTTGTCAATGTACACAGTATCACATTTACCTTGGATGTAAACCTTATTATATCTATCCATCCATACTTTTACTTTAAGTTGTTCCTGCTCTAAGTAAACTGTATCATATAACTGTTGTAGTGTTACAACGGTATCTAAGTGTACTTCAGGAACTATTACTCTAATAGTATCATGAATAGTAATAGAATCAATAGAAGTAAGCTCAGGGTGCTTTCTAAGCAATCTTTCTAGTCTTCTCTGTGGGGTACAAGAAATAATTAAAGTAATTAATAATAATATGTAAAATATCTTTTTCATTTTTCTATTTATTAATTTACAAACACTCCTGATGATGGTCTAACATATGTTGGTAATAAGTCCCAATTTAATGTATTTACAAAAGAGCCTTTATAACTGTAAATTCTCCTACCTAGTGAGGAGTCTATATCTGTTGCATTAACAAATCCTACGTCAATTGTTGCTCCTGGATCAACTGTAAAAATAGCTGGAGAAGCTGCAACAGTAGAAGATAAAGTTATTGGAAATGCAAGTGTTCCTTGAGATGTAAAACCTGCCCTAACTCTATAAGTTTTTGTAGAAACTAATTTTGGATTTCTAGCAATAGTACCTGATGAATTAAGATTAAGGTAATAAACATCAAATGTTCCATCTGTTCCACCAAAAGTTAATTGTGAATTATCTATTGTTAAAGCATTTGAAGCAATAAGTTGATTGTTTAATGTAATACTAATTACGTTTGTTCGAGCAACTACATTATACCAAATAATAATACCATCATTCATTGTTGTTCCTGATAAAATAATATTTAATGTTGAACCTGTAGTAACTATTGTACCTGCTGTGTAAGTGAATATACCTCCACCAAGATTAGCACTTATAAAAAGTAATACTCCTGCTGTGTTAATAGTAAAACTATTTGAAAAATAACTATTTATTGATGGTGCAGTCCATGTGCCTGTCCCAGCATATGTAAAAGTTGTTGTTCCTGAATAAGTACTACCACCTGATTGAATAATATTGCCATTTATAGTAATTGAATTAGTATTCAATATACCAGCTAAAGCATTTACAAATTCTATATTTTGACATACCCAAGCTGTAGGTAAAGTTGTAGTTCCTGAGTTACCTAATTCTAAATGAGTAAAATTTAAGGTGTTTCCACCAAGAACAAATGATGTTGCATTTGGACCCGTTGTTCCAAATGTAATTGCGTTGATATTACTTGTTAAAGTCATTGTTCCATTGACAAGTAATTTATTCCAAGTTTTGCCTGATATATTTAATGTTGACGAAGTAGCTATAATCACAGTTGCTCCAGTGTCTATAATTGTTCCAGCCGTGTAAGTAAAAAGTCCTGTTGCTTTATAAACTATTCCTGAAATGGTTAGCGTTCCTGCTGTGTTAATAGTTAAAATATTACTTATTAATGATGCTGTATTTGAAGCAGTCCAAGTACCTGTTCCTGCATAAATTATTGCAGTTGTTCCTCCAACAGAATTATTTATTGTAAGATTTTCTGTTATTGTTAATGTATTTGCATTTATACTTGCATTTATGCCTGTTATAGTTAATGTTTTAAATGTTTGATTAGAAGGCATTGTAAAAGTAGCCGTTCCTGCTAACATATTTAAGTTAGCATTTGTACTTATTAAATTAAATCCTCCTAATACAAAACTTGTTACACCATTTCCTAAACTTAATGTTCCTGTTAAAGTTAAGTTACTTCCTAATGTTATAACTACTCCTGTGGTTGTATTAATATTATTCCAAGTAATACCATTAGTAGTTAATGTTGTTGCGGCTCCAATATTTAATGTTGAACCTGTAGTTATTACAGTTCCAGATGTTCTAGTTAATGTGCCTGTATCGTAATAAACATTGGTTCCTATAGTTAAAGTACCTGTAGTGTTTATTGTGGTATTATTTCTAATTGATCCAGTACTTGAATTACTCCAAGTGCCTGTACCGTTAAAGTTGAATGCCGTTGTTCCTGAAACAATTGCAGTTGTGGTTTGGGTTAAGGTACCACCAATATTTAAAGTATTACCATTTATAATAACTGATGTTGTACCATTTATTGTTATATTCCCACTTATCGTCCAGTTATCTGCTAATGTAAAAGTTTGGGATACACCCGCAAATGTAAATAATCTAGACCAAGTTACTCCTCCCGATGTTAATGTTGATGTTGCACCTGCTATTAGTCCACTTGCACCTGCTTGTGTATATCCACCCGTACCTAGATTTATTGCTCCATTTACAGTAAGTGTATTTGTAAATGTAATTGTATTTACATAATTAGTAAAATTTATTCCAATACAAGTTGAGGCAACGTTAACTGTGAGTTGTCCTGATGTAGCTGTAAATGCTACCGTGTCTAATGTGGTACTCGGCACGACACCTCCCACCCAAGTTGCACCAGTGTTCCAGTTACCACCAGCATTTGATACAGTTATTATAGCCATTATTCCTCTGTATTAGATAATTTTTTTTCCTCTGTAATTCCCATATTGTAAATACCTGTTTCAATATCCTGTTCTGATTGAGGATTGAAATGGTTTATTTTAACAGTAACCTTTGTTTGATAAGTAGGGAAGTCATATTCTACTAAAGTATCCACCATCACATAATCAAAAAATGTTTCTGTTCCAGGTATTGGATTACCTTCTTCATCATACTCCCAATAAACTTGTTGTTGAGGAGTTGTTACTGTTTCTAATACTATCCAAGTAAAATCCATCTTAAGGTAGTTTAGTTATGAATACTGTTAACCAAGCTCTAGAAAGTACAGATATTGAATCTAGATTTATTGCTACTATATCCCCTGCTGTAACAGCCGTTGTCCAAGTAGTTAAAGCTAAATCTGAATTTATTTGTTGTGCAACAAGTTTAGGTTTTTCTGTTCCTGCAATAGTATTTGCTACAGTAGGAATAATACCAGCTGCAGTTTTCCATACATCAAATCTACAAGTGCCTACTATATCTCCAACTATTTCCCATCCTGTGATAGTTCCGTTGTAAGGAACAATGATATAACCTATTAATCCTGTTGTAGATGCATCAGCTACAGCTCCAAAAGAACCTTTATCTGAACCTGCTGTTCCACCACCTGAACCTGCTATTTGAATAAATGTGCTCATTAATATACTTTTTGTAGAACAAAGTTCTGTGATTGGATTGAATTAGCAACATTTGCTAATCCCCATTGTGCCGTAATTGTAAGTGCATTTGCTATTGTAGTATCAAATGTAGTATTAGACACCAAGGCAAAGTTAACTCCGTCAAGTTGAGTATTAGCATTTTGATTATATGCATACTGACCATTAACGTGTAATTTTCCCACACCTGGACCACCAAGCTGAGTAATTGTAAAGTCAACAACTAATTCAAAGAATTTATTAGTAGTAATTTTCATTTGAAAAACTCCTGCATCTGCAATTACAACTCCATTAGATTTAAGTCTAATACGTATTGTTTCATTGTTAGCACAAGATAAATTACCACACATTTTAACAGTAAAAGAATCTCCTACTTTAAAACCATTTGCAGGAACTGATAATGTACCAACACCAGCACCTACTAAAGAAGTTTCAACTATAGTGTTGGCTACAGGAGTTCCTAATGCTGTTTGTGCAAATAGTCCTCTGCCGAAGCCACTTAGAACAGGAGTTATATCTATATGCGTAGACATTATTATGTAAGTGTAATAATTATTAACTCTGAGCCTATTGTTGTTGTATTATAAGCTACTGCTCCTAAAGTATTATTTAATGCTCCTGCATCAAAATTTATTGTTTCTCCAGGCTTAAGTATCATTCCTCCAACTGTAGCATTACCCGTTCCTACACTAGCAAAAGACATAGAAAATGTGCCTGCTGTAATTGTACCTGAAGAGCCTGTAGGTCTTAGAAAATTAGGAGTTCTTGCAACACTTGTAGTATTAGTTTCTATTGCTTGTAATGTAGCTTCTGTTGCCAATCCTGTTGTGTTAATTACAATTTGAGCTAAGTAAGTATTAGGATTAATATAGGTAATAGGAGCTAAAGGAATACCTGATGTATTTGATCCTGCTGGATAATATACGGGTGGATCAAAAGTTCCTGTATCAGGATTATAAATTCTTATTTCTAACCAAGTAATGTTATTAGCATCTACAACTAACATTGCTTCATAATCTTGTTCTGATTGAATAGCCGCAAGAATTTGAGCTAGGAATGGTTCTACAGTATCTGTGTTATCTGCTATTTCCGTTAATGCATCACAGGCACACTGTTGACCCATTAGCATCTTTAGTTGCCAAGGAAAATTAGTTCCTTTATTTCCTTGATCTTTTAAGTTTCCTATTGACATAATTTTAAATATTAAATATTGCTGCTAAATTATCTATTTTCTTTTTATCAACAGTAGATAAAGTATTATAATCTATTGTGACTGTATCCAGCTCTACTGAATCAGGAGTAACTCTATTTGCACTTAACTCATAAGGAGTATTTAGGATGGTTAGGTTTGAATAATTTCCTGTGAAATTAAAGAAAGCATCATACTTTGTTTTTAAAGCATTACTCAATGCTATTACATCAACATTTTGATCTATACCATTATACATACCCATTAGTACATTTGTTGTTTCAGGAGCATTTGAGCCACTTAGTATATTGATTTCCATGATTTAGAATTTAGGAGTTTTTAATAAAGCATCAACTATTAATCCTTGAGCAAGTTCGTTTACTACATTTGCAGATAAAGGTTTATTTGACACACAGTTTGTAAATTGATTAATTGTTCCTGCAACGGAAGCATTTATAAAATCTACTCCTGCAGTTTCACAAGTTATATTTTTCATGAATACTTTTGAAGTAACTGTTGCTTGTAATATACACTCTCCAACTAAATCAGAATTTAATTCAACATCTGTTAACCACACGTTTCCTGTTGAACCTACATATCCTAAACGCTGAACACTCCCTCCTAAACTTTTTAATGCTAAAAGACCTCTTTTTATATAAATATTTCCAACACCATTACTGACAAAACACTGGATATTTGATTCAATACCTCCTTCAGCAATAATTGTTCCTGCTCCTGTATTCCAAATACCCATTCCTTGAATAGCGTATATTTTACCATTAACTATAACCGTTCCTAAACCTTGGTATAAAATCATTGTTGAAGTTCCACCTAAGTATGTTGGTGTTTCGTTAATTAACAACCCATTAAAAGTAAGTGTACTTGTTAAAGATGATGCAGAGACATACGCAATTTGTTTAAAATTTCCACCATAAACATTAGCAGCTGTCAATATATTTCTAGGACAATTTATTTCAACATTTCCTAAATGACTTGCTCTCATTTCTTGTTGAGAGTGTGGAGACTTAATATATTTTTTTACATTTAGTGTACCATTCACATTGTTTCTCCAACTAAAAGCATAACCATTACCTATGGTTTGAGATGATTCCATTGAATTAAAATTGTAAGTAATATCAATTGTCCCAATTGTTACATTGTAACATAAAGATATTGCACCTGTATTAACAAAAGAGTCTCCTTCAACTAAAACAGTACTTGCATATTGCCATCTAAAAGCTACAGAACTCATTGTTAAATTCCATTTAGCAAAACCATACCAATTAAAATTTACACCACTGCCAATATTCATATCTGTTAAAAAGAAATATTGGTTGAATACAACCCCGGATTCACAATAAACATCTACATTATTATATGCGTTGCCTGAAAAATTAGCAATCTCACCTTTACGAACATACACCAATGCTCTATTTGTTAAAGTTGGAGCAGTAGCATTAGCTGCATTTAAAGCTGATTCTATTGTTAGATAAGGCTTTGTGAAATCTCCAGACATTGCTGTAGCATCAATACCTTGTATAGGATCTACAAAAAATACATTAGAATATTTAACAGAAGATAATGCCGATAAGGGAAAACTCGGAGTTCCATTTCCAAAAATAGTTACACCATCTACACTAACTGTTTGTAATCCACTTATTTGTGCAGCAAAATCTTCTGCTGTAATTACTGTTGGTTTATAATCTCCTCCAAATCTATCATCACGTGTACCTACAGCAATTAAATCTGCGGGTTCAAGTGTTGTTTTAACTCTTCTTAACTTAATAAGATTAGAAAAATTAGTTAAATTTTGTAACATAATTTAAAAATTATAAAGCTCATAGTATAAATAGAATTTTCCTTTAAATTGACTAAGTCCTGCTGGTGATGGATTTGCATTATAAATATCAAGGTTAATACCAGTTGGAGCTCCTCCTGTAGATAATACATATGGTATAAAAGTATCATTTGCAGTTTGACTATAGTATGTTGAAAACTGTATATAAACTTTGTCTAGATCAATAAAATCCATATCTGCATTTGCAATAGTTAATACTACTGATGAAACAAATGCTGGTTTTGGAGCTGAAAGTGTTTCATTCATAGTAATTTCAATTACTCCTTTTTGAGTAGTAACATTTACTACACTTGTTACAGCTAGATCTACAGTGTAGTAGTCAGTATTTGCAACATCTCCAGCAACTGACAAATCTTGAATTGTCATTGCATAAGTTTGATATCCATCTCCACGTTGTGTAAAAGGAACTTCTGCACCTAATGCAATTAAATCTGTTGCAGGATTGTTTGCTTTTGTTCTAATTAATTGCTCTTTGCGTAAGTAGAGCCAGTTTAAAATATCCATGATTGTTTTACAATTAGTTATATTATTAATATACAAAATATTTATGTAAAAACAAAATCCCTAGAAACATATTTTCCAGGGATCTTCTTACCTAACCGATAACAAAAATTTTAACGTATACAAATATACTAATATTACCAGATAATAGCAACATCTCCTTCATTTACCATTAATCTTACTGTACCATCTATGTCAATCTTTTCTGATCTCTCTAAAGATGTATAAGGAATATATACTACATCACCTGCTGATACATCTGTACATTTATCACCTGCTGCATATACAGTAACCTTATTCCAAACTTTCATAGCCTCATACATAATAGCATCCTCATCTTTTTCTGATAGCTTAATACTTGACTTTGGTTTTTCTGGGACATCTATAATAAGTCTCCAACCTCTTAATACTTTAAACTTGCTCATCTTCTATATATTGTTTTAACGTTAATACTTTTACTACTGACATTTGTGCATTGAGTATCTCTCCTATAGCATGATCAAACAGTAAACTCTTCATTGGAAATCTAGTTTCCGTGTAATCCTTTTTTAATATCTCTGCCAACTCAGCACATAGAGTTTTTACTCTAGTAATAGTTGGATCTCCTGACGGGTTAAAATCTAACCCCACTAATTGCTCCCCAAAGTTAGGGATTCTTTTTTCATTAACTGTTATTTGTTCTTCCATTATATGTTGGTTTATTAAATTACTTCTTCATAGGTTTCATAAAATACTTCTGGAGACTGTGGATAAAACCTACCTTTATGTCCTTTAACAACAAAGTCTCCTATACGTGCAGTATCTGGGCCATGTTCTCCACCAGTAACTGCTAATACCGGTTCATTGTTTCTTTCATAACTAAAACAAGATTCACAAAACTCTAACATCTCATTTAAGTTATTACCTGACCATTGTACAGCCTCAACCTCAATTGGTTTCTTTCTCCACTTCTTCATCCGGATGCTCATTAAATATTTGATTAATAAATTCTTTAGTATAACCCTCTAATAATAGAGCTTGTTCAAATGCTTTCTTTATACCATAAAAACTATGTGCCTCATCAGTATTAATAGTAAACTTAATACCTTGTTGATTTACTATACTAATAATCATGCGTCATAAACTTTAGTAGGAGGAACCTCATACTTACTCGTAGGTATCTCATTTAATATATTAAACTTGATTTGTTCTAAGATTCCTACAAAAACCATCTTGTTCATGTTATCATCTTCTTTAGCTAATTCTACTTCTAGCTCTCCAGTATCCGCAAGAGATACCTTTAAAATAATTCTACTCTTCATATTACAATTTGTTGGTATAACAAAGTTAATATAAAAAACAAAACCTCCAAGTTTCCCAAGAGGTTTTATTAACAATTAAATCAAAAAACAAATTATGAAAGTAAAGTATTACAAATATAATAAAATTATATTCTTACACATATAAAAAATATAATTATTTATATATCATATCTAAACACATATAGAATATACATAATGTAAAGAAAATACTTTACAAAATATGTAAAGAAGTAAAGATATCTCTTGACAAAATATAAACCATATTATACAAGACACTAGAATAAGACCTAATATGCAAGTAGAAACTCAAAAAGGTACTTATGAATAAATACTTTTTTGGGTATATTGGAAAAATTTTTTTTGGTAGAATTTTTTAGATGTATTCCAGGTGGTGAATGGGCATACTACATCAACCCCCGGCCCCTATCAAACTTTGGTGTACCCCCTATTTCATCTTTGAACTCTTATTGATATATATAGTAATTCTTTGAAAAATATTCTCCAAGGAAAGAATGTTAATCATAAATAGGTGAGAGATAATCTTATACTACAATATACTATTAGTAATAGTTATATTATATCATTGGTTATGAAAGAATCTTACAAGATTTTATCATAGTAAAGATGCTTGATGTTATTATATAACATTAAGTCCTCTTTATTTCATCTTCTTACTGTTCTTAAATTCAAATTAAATACTATGGTACAAAATTGTTTATGTGCATTAGGTGACCCAAACCATTGTACATCTTGTAGTGAACTACAAGCTGAATATGATAAGTATTGTCTTGAAATGCATGAATCATATTTATGGTATAAAGAACAAGAAGCTGAATAACAGCTTCTTTTTTCTTTCTTCATCTTTATATTATTCTTAAATTGTATATTATGAGAGTTGAAAATTATACTAGAGAAGAATGGGAAGAATCATTTCCTGAAGAACCTTATTGGTTAGACCAGTGTGAAGAAGATAGATATCTAACATTATCTTTAATAGGACCACCTCATGAGATAGAAGAAGAGGAGTAATATCCTCTTTCTTTTCATCTTATTACTATTCTTGATATTAACTCTAAAATTAAAAATATGAACAAGACTAAAATTAATACACCGCAATTAAGAAGAGAAGTTAAAGCAGAAATTAACTCTGCAAGAATTATCTCTGAAGTTAAGTCACCTATGTCAGCATTTGACAGAAAGACTTTAACAATGCTTAAAGCAGAAGTATCTGACATAGATAGAGTAGCTTTGAGTAAGTTAATCTCAAACCGTGGAGGTTATAGAGTCCTAAACAGGAGAGATTAACACAATACAGAGAGGACTTTATATTCTCTCTTATTTTTTTATTTCATCTTTTAACTAATACTGAATATAAAACTATGATTGCGGAAACAGTAATACTTAAATTAACTTGGGAAGAGTATAAGACACTTACAACTTTAGTAAAAGAAACTAAAGATGATGTGGAAAAATGGGATAGAGGAGCTACTATAAATAAAACTTATACGGAACTATACTCTAAACTATATACACAACGTACTATAGAGAAATACATTAGCAGATAAGCTGATGTATTTTTTTTTAATGTGTACTACCAGACGTACACTTTCACAGCCTACGGCATCTTTTTTATTTCATCTTTTTACTAATATTGATTTTATTTATTTACTTAAAACATATGATTATGAGTGTATTTACAGAAACAATGTCATTAGACCAATTCGGTTCGTCTAAAAACCTAGTAGGTGTTGATTTAATTAACAACCCTAAAACAGGTAAGTTATTTGCTAAATTCTCTAATGGAGAAACAGCAAGATTAGCTAATGATGTTAAAGACCTTAAAGGGGATTTATCAGTTAGTTACTTCACACCTGAAGACGGAGACGCTTCGTGGATGATTCACCGTACAGGTGCTTCAGCTAACGTAGTAGCTACAAAAACTTTTGGCAAAGTAAAAGCCTAAACTTAATACCCTATATAGAAATATATAGGGTATTATTTTTTTCCTATGCTTTGTTTTAGCCTTCGGCAACTTTTTCTTTTCATCTTTTAACTATTGGGGCTTTGTGTTGCAGAGTTCCCTTTGAGATGTACATAGTTTAAATACTATATATATTAATTACGCCTTCCCTATTCAATACGGAACGGTGTGAGTATAATATAGATAAGTAAGCTACATTAGATAAAGAGTAATAGTTTGGTCATAGATAAAGTATTATACTTAAGTCTCCACCCTGATTAATAATATATTAGGTAGTCTCCATTATTATACATATATTTGGAGACAACTTAAATAATATATTATGAAAACATGTATAGATTGTAATGAACCTGTATCAGGTCCTCAAAGTATTAGATGCCTCTCTTGTAAAGTAATCCGTAGAAGAGTAGTTCAGCAAGTAAATAAAGAAAAGAACCAATATCATAAGAAGCCCATATTTAGATATGCCACATATAAGCGTGGTGCTATAAGAAGAGGTTATGCATTTGATTTAACTTTTGAAGAATTTAATGAACTATGGAATAAACCATGTGCTTATTGTGCAGATACTATTAAAGGTATAGGTATAGATAGGATAAATAACAATGTAGGTTACACAGCTACTAATGTTATTCCTTGTTGTACTACATGTAATTGGATGAAGCATAAGTTAACTCAAAAAGACTTTATAAGTCAATGTAAGAAAATAGTAAGTGTTTCACTACTGTAGCTTTGTGCCTTTTAAATTGTAAGTGCTTGATTATTAAGGGATTAATTTTTAGATTAAATAGAGATAAGTGTGTCTGATTAAGGGACTGAAACACTATCCACACTTTAATACTCTTCAACATCCTTACTAAATCCCCCTTATAGTAGGTACAGTACATAGTATATAGCTATTAAGCCCTTGTACATTAGACCCTCTTACCTATAGTAATTGTTTAAGTAGTACTATATCTATCTCTATTAGTATTAACTAGAGTATTACAGTACGCACATCCGGAATTAATATTAACCCCTAAAACATATACATATGAATGACTTTATTACAATATTTAAAGTACTATGGTTATGCCTTACAGTATACATGCTTGTTAAAGATAGTATAATCGCACACCTAGCAATTAAAGCTTTTTTAGATACAGGTGCATTAGAAGAAAAAGTAAAGAAAATACCTAGTACTATAAGCTTACGTGTAGTTAATGTAATATTATCTTTGGGTATACTATATTATATGTAGAGTTATGGATACATATGTAACAGTAAATGTTGTTCCGCCTATTAAAAAGTACTTTATATCAGGTAAAAAGTATTTAGTTAAAACACATAATTACAGATTCCCAGGTAATATAGTTATTATAGATGAAGAAGAAGATGAACATTGTTTAACACCTGACTATTATAATATAGTAAATGATAACTCTATTGATAATAAAGAATTTCAGTATGAGAGTATCCCGAATTTAATTTAAAAATATATGTATATAACCGTTAACATTAATGCACACTTAACTACTAAAAATAAAGTATATGAAGTAATTGACTCAGATACTAAATATTATTTAATACATAATGATCAAAAAAGAGCATTAGTTCTACCTAAAAATAAATGTACTGTAGTTAATGGTAATGATATTACTAATAGAATATTCTATCTAGAGGATTACAGTAATAGTATCCGGAATTAATTACTCTCATCTAAGCAGGATAAATATACTACCAATGGGTGATGCCTGGTGATTGGATGTATATCAAGGGTTGCAACCTTGCGAGAGTGCAATTGTAATAAAATGAGGTGGAATGTTAGGAGTCGGCTGTAACCAGTCAGTGACGTATTTTCATTACAGAGTTGGTTGGTCTAATTAACCAGGTAATTTTATTACAAGTAATGCACCACAATCTCACTTCCCAAGGGTGAGCAGTTGTAATAGTTTATGAGTATAAACAAGACTAAATCCATAAAGCTAGAATTGCCTAATAAGCATTGAATGTTATGGTACTATTACAACTGAGTGCAGAGGGGTTGCAGAACCTACGGTGTTACTACCGTGGTTAAATGGAAGAAGTAACTGGGTGTATAGAGTATCCAAAAGAGAATGCATCTCAATCTTAGTAGAAAAATATTTCTAACCTATGACTTATAGGGACAGCTTAAAAACAGTTTTAATAACTGTATTTGTTGGAATACTATCTATGCAATAAACTTAAAAATATACTTAAACTTAAACTTATGAAGCTATTAATTATGATTTTTACAATGCTAGGTTTAGTACAACCTGATTCAGAAAAACTAACAAAAGGAGAATTACGTTTTGTTCAAAATGTAATCAAAATACAAGGTATACCTGAAGAAATATACAAACTTCCTAATGGTAAAATCCAAATGGATTATCTAGATACAAGAATTACACTTGGTCAAGATGGATTTATCCATGATTTTGAAATACTTGAAGGTAATGTATGGATAGATCTTGGTCCAGAGTATTAATTAACTTAAAACTGATTGGTTATGATGTTTGAAGACGCAGAAGATATGGCTAGATTATATAGCATATCACCACAATTAACATGTACTTGTGATGAAGTACATGAATGCCAGCAATGTTGGGAAGAAAGAAAAAATGACCGTGATGTAAGTGCATTAGAGTCACAGTCACCGGAATAAATATTAATAGCTAATATATGTAGAGTACATACTTTACATATATTAGCTACAGTAACTACATTAAAATACGTATATAATATACGTACTCTATCTATATTAACTATTAAAACATTTGGTCATGCAAGTAATAGAAGCAACAATGCAAGAAATTTGGCAGGCAACACGGCCTGTAATTCAGAAAAACAAAAAGAAATATACACGTAAAACTAAACATTTAAAAAAACTTTAAAACTATGGGAAATATGAGAAATTTATCAGTGAAAGGCTTGTCAATGTCACAAGCACAGTCTATTAGTAATCTATGCAACCAACGTGCACAGAACATTACTGATCAGTTAGAGATAATCAACAACGCTAGTAAGACAATTACTATTGACGGTACTGATTATACTCAACAGGAAGCAGTTAGTATGCCTATCAATGTCATTGAAATGATATTGGAGAAAGGTAGACTACATGCTACTCAAGCTTTCTTGATGGAAGCAACGAGAAGCAAATCTTCTGAGCTTGATAGACTGAATAGTTTGAGATATAACTATGATGTTGCAGCACCTGAACGTAAGTATGCGTCACTTCCTATATTAACAGATTCTGTTGATGAAGATTGGGGATGGTTACAACTTACTGACGCTGAAATGGCTGAATATCTCAGTGAAGAAGCTTATGCTTCTCACATTGGGCAATTCATTCATAAGCGTGGTAAATTGAGCAAACTACGTGAAGAACTTGTAGGCTTACCTAGTCTTGAATGGATGACAGTGAAAGATGGAGAAAAGACACCTGTGAAGGTTCTTAAACATCATAAGTCAACTGATTTAAATGCTTTGCATGAAAAATTAGCTGCCTTGCACCGTAATCATGAGCAACGGGTAAATTACTTCAAAGCTAAGGTTAAAAACTTAGTTACTTTGGAGAATGCCTCAATTCATACAGGTAACGCAAAGCTTATTACTGAGCATAAAGCTGAGCAAGATGAGCTTGACTCTCAATATTCTATTGCCTATGGTGGATGGAATACTAAGAGATCAGCTGAATCAGCTAAGTTTGAAGCTGAACGTGAAAATCTTATTAAGGAAGTAGCGGGTTTACGTATCAACGTAAGTCCTAAATTCCAAGAGGTGATTGACATGTTTATAACTGCCTCCGAGGATTAATAATCTTGGTTGGATAAGAGGGAAGGTACAAACCTGAACTCTTATCCTTTATATTACTAATAGGGACTTTTATGACTCAGCGCATAGCGCACTTATACTGGTATGTATATTAACTATAAAGAAAGCCATTGGCTACAAACCGCTTCTCTTCACTTTACAAAACTGAGATAGAACTCAATCATTAGACAGGTTACTCTATGGAGATAACTGGCTAATACAAGAGATCTTAGTTTTTGTTCTTGCCTTTGTAGAAGAGAAGGTCTTTGTCATTGCTTTTGCTTTTAGCATGGTCTATATATTCCTATTAGTAATACCCATTTTTATAAATATTAATTATGTCAAGATATAGATATACACATTTTCCGGAATTAACTTTTAGAAGCTTTTATGAATCTGCACTAGAATATCTTAAAAAACAAGAAGAAGTTGATAAAAATGTTATCAGGAATAATCAATTTAAATTGAGAGAAATAAAAAATCATTTTATTACAAGGAGCAACAAACTAGCTCCTGCTCAAATAAGTATAAAACAGTATGGTATGGGTGTAGATCCGTATAAATTAAAAAATAGACACTATAAAAAATAAAAAGTTATGGAAGAATTATTATTTACAATTGCAAAACATATACCTATAGAGGTATTATTATCTTCTCTTAAGAAAGCTATCATTAACCATGAAGATGCACCTACAGAAGATACATTAGATGATATTAATAAGTTTACTGTATTATACGTCACTAAAATGAAGATAGGTGAGAATTCTGTAGAAGATGCAATACAATCATTTAAAAACATGGATGAGGCTATGGAAGTAGGTAGAAGAATAACCGGAATTGATGGAAAATCTTAAAATTTAAAAGATATGATTGTTGCACATTTGATTGAAGAAATCCAAGATTTGGTAATACAAATAGACCAAAGAGAAATGGATGAAGAAAAAGTAGCTCAACTATATGAAGCTACAGAAGAAGAATTAATACAGACAAAGCAAGTTTTATTACTATCTATTAGTACAGAAGCTTTGTATCCTACGTTTGATGAACTTTATTAGTCATGAAGAAATCAACAGAATTAAGAAACCAAGCTGCCCAAGCTGATAATGATTTGTCAGCTTTGGGTTTGCTTAATGGTGCTTTAAGAGAATCAAGATCAGAAAGATTTCTTGAAGGTGCTTTACCGGATTTATTACGTAACGGATATGATGTAGCTTATGATGGTAATCATAAATATACTATAGATACTGATTCTCAATCAGTTAAATATGGTATAGTTGATTATTTTCCTAAAGCTAACAAGTTATTAATACGTAAGAGTAATCAATGGATTAAACCTGGATTAGCTTGGATTAATAAAAATTTATTAGTTAACTAAAAAGAAAAATATATGATTATAAAAGATTTATTACCAGAACATCCTCGGATATATGATTTAATAAAGAAAAGAACAGAAGAACAAAGAAATAAATTTAATCATTACCTTCCTACATGTCAAGAAAAACGTAGTGGAGGTTTTGATTGGTCACGTACTTCTGAAAATGTACTTTTTTGGGAAGATATAGATAAAGGTAATTATTCTGTATTCTATGAAAAATATCCTGAAGAAGAATGGATTCCTAAAGCTGGAGATTGGATTGTAGCAACAAGTAACTATACTTATTTTAAAAAAGGAATGGTTGCTCAGATTAATGATTGTATAGCATATCCATTAGCTAATAAGTTTGAAACTTGTTTCGATATAACTGATTACATAGGAAATGCTTGTTATCCACCTAAATCAATTTGTAGAAAGGCTTTACCATCTGAAATACCAATTACTGAATCTAAATCAGAATCAGTACCTACTGAATCTTTAATTGAACAAGCACTTAGATTATATCCAATTGGTACTAATTATTATGATGTAGGAACAACTTGTGAAAGAACTGTACAGGGTAAACTTCAACATTATACTGAAATTACAGATCAAATTACTGATGGACGTGGAGGAAGTGTTTATAAAAAAGGAGAATGGGCAGAAATTCTTAAACCTATGGTTCGAGAAACAACACATGTTTGTCCACATGACTTTAAAGTTGGAGAAAAAGTGTTATATGATAATAGAAGAGCAACTATTCTTGGATTTACTAAATCACAAGAATATTGTGTAATAGATTCAGTTGGTTCTCATAACGGAGATAATCCAAATTATTGGTATGATGAATTTTCTAACGCAATACCTTATGTAAAAGGTAATAACCGTTTATATGTAGGTGTATCTGCTCTTAAAAAATTAACTGATATGCCAAAAATAGACTCAAAATTAACTTCTTTAAGTCCATTATCTGAACTTGTACTAGATACTGATAGACCTAGTAAACCAGATTATGTTGCTAAAGTAAAGCAACAAATACAGATGATACCTGTTAAAAAGATCAAAGTAAGAAATAATTAATTAATTTTAAAAGATAAAAAGTTATGAGTACAACAAAAGCAACAGTATCAAGATTTAAGTTAGTAACAGCTATTATGGCTTTATTCAAAATGGGAGATGAAGGTAAATTCATCAGTTTCTTTTCTAGATTAGAAAGAGACTTTAACCGTGCAATTGATCAGTTAAAAATTAATCTTAACATTCTTGAAAGTCAGTATGAGCAAAATATGACTAAATTAACTGAAGATTTAGAAGATGCTCAACAAGCTGTAAAAGATGCTTGGTTAAATATAAAACCAGAGCAAATTGCTACCAATGCTTTACAAGAATCATTTAAAAATCAATATCTTGATAATATTTCAAGAGCTGAAGATTTAGTAGATGCTATTTTAGAATCAATTAAAGCTGCTCAAGAAGCTAATATAAAAGAACAAGAAGAAATCAATGATCAAATTAAAGCTTATAGCAATAGAATTAGTACTCTATTAACTAATAAGTAATTAAATATTAGTCAGCTTGTAATTCAGGTAACCGCCTGTTAAGTTGACTGGTCATATTAGATTCCTACGTTGTCTCCGGGGATTAAATTCTCACGGTAATCCAAAGAATCTATAGCTCTCATAAGGTTGATTTCTTATGAGAGCACTAATAATTATAAAAATCAATAAGATGTCTAAACAAAAATTAAACTTTGCTACTAGAGTTAAAGTAGCATTAACACCAAAAACAGATACTAGTAACGGATATGCTAATGAAAGAATGAGATTACATTCTGAAATTAATAGTAGAAAAGTTGATTTAGATACTTCAGTATTTAAGAAAACAGATGCTGAAAAGTTAGAAGTTAAGTTGGCTAAACTAAAATGGAAATCTTCTAACAGATGATTTGGAGTAAAAAAGCTAGACTGCAAGCAGAACTAGAAGTCTTACTTAAGACCAAACAAGATTTAAGTAGCTTACCTATAGATACTGTTGATAAAGATATGTATTATTCAGATTTAGAATATGAAATCTTAACCATATTAGATGACATAGAATTTCATGCTAGAATGAGATATTTTAGAGTATTAATATATATAGTCATCCTTATAGCACTTGTGTTAGCTACTTTAGTAATTATAAATAATACATAATTATGAAATATAATAATGATGGTTATTTAATAATCAGTTCTATACAGTATATACATCCTCTTATTTATGAAAAAGCTGTAAAATATTCTACTGAATATCATAATAGTTACCATGATGCTCAAACTATAATGCATGGTTTTGCTTGGAATAGCACTGATGAAAATGAATATTTTTGGGAACATATTAATTACGGAAGATTTGCAGATGCTGAACAATTATATCCTGAATTATTTATTGGTCCTTTAAATATAATTACAAATAAAAAATTTAATATATCTATAATATCTAATGTTATAGAAAAAGTTTAAAAATAGTATTCTGTTGAGTACTTTCATGACCAAATAATGGAGAGGGTTTAATCACCCTCTTTATTATTGTTAGCTATATAATGCTGAAAATATACATTATTATATTACTTATTGAAGTAATTAATTTATATTTACTAGATAAATTATAGATAATAAGTGTTATTTCAACTCCCAACAGGAAAAACTATCTATTTAACAGTAGATGAATATCTTAACTTAACTGATGCAGATGTTCAATATCTCGTCTCTATTAATTGCGGAGATGCTCTACTAGACCCTTTCTACGGATCAGCTGTAGAAAAAAATACTAAAGAATCTTATTACGATTTTGACTATCTTCCTAATGATGAAGATGAAATCAATAATATACCATCAGAAGAAGAACCTTTTGATGATATAATAGATTTAGGCCTATAATTTAATATCTAATTTTTTGTTGCAACAAAGAATTACTCACTTATTTACAAGTTAGAGTGACTTGTGATATAGTAATGTCAACTCAAAAATCAAATTACAAAACAATTTATTATTAACAATTTAAAACAAGTATTATGAACTCAAAAGTTAAAGTAATCGCAGACGCAAATGGTGTAGTTATTAATCAATCAGCTAACAATCCTGAGTATGGATATGTAAGATTGGAGCAAACACGTACCTTAATTGATGATAATGGTTTTTTACGTAGAAAAACTGTATCAACTTTGATTCAAGGAGAAATCTCTGTACTTCAAGCATCTGGATTTTATGCAGGTCAAGAATTACAAGGTAATATTCTTATCAAAGAATCAATGACACCTTTCAGTAAGAAAGAACCAACACGTGATGTAAAAGTTGCAGGAGATACAGGTATTGTATGTTCTGTAGAAGGAGCACCAATTTATCGTAAAACTGTATACTCTACAGCAGCTAATGCTGAAGATATTACAATTCAACACGATAATGTTGAAGAATTGCGTACAGCTTATGCTAGTCAGAAAACTACTGGTTCAGCTGTAAAGCCAAGTGCTGATTTTAATCTATAAGATTAAATATTATAAGTTTAAAGGGTAGTAACTAAATATTACTACCCTTTTTTATTATTGAATTTTTAAATGTATATCGTCATGGAAATATTAAAAAACAGAAAAGAAAAATTTACATATTTAGGTCAATTATCTGAATATCAAGTAAATGCAGAAAAGAAAACTATGGTTTATGATAGGGATTCTTATACACCATATCAAACTCACTTATATAAGAGAGCTTTATATGGTTTAAGTGCCTTTACTGAACAAGAATTAGCTACAATGTGTAGTAAGAAAAAACAAAGAGTAAGCAATGTTTATGTTAAAGGTCAGAAGATCATTAACTTATATAAACAAAAACTTAGTATTGCTTATAGTAATATGGTATTTAAAAAGTTTTTTCCGGATAGCCCATTAACTAATTACTTCTTAAGTAATCAAGAAACAGATATCAATTATGTTAATACTTTAACTTTTAAAGATTTAAATATTAGTAAAGAAGATATCATCACTGTTTTTATAGAAGAAGGAGTATTGCCTAAAAACTTTCATAGTATTACAATAGACCCTAATTTTTTACCAAAATTGAGAAATAGTGGAAGCTAAAAAAAAGTATTGCTCAGGGTGTGACTCTGAGCAATATATTTGGAAGAACTTTGAGGGAGTAAAGTATTGCAAATCATGCTGGAGTTGCCACAAAAGTAATAATGCCTTACAGAAACCAAAGATTGCTCCCTCATCTTCCAAATTAAAACAAAAATCAGATAAGCAAAAAGCAATTGATAAAGCTTATACCTTAATGAGAACTGAATACATGAATAAGAATCCTTTATGTAATATAAAGATTTCGGGAGTATGTACAGGTCAAGCATGTGATGTCCATCATATGGAAGGTAGAGGTATAAAAACATTAGTTCAAGCAACATGGGTGGCAACATGTAGAGAATGTCATTCTTGGTGTCACTTAAATCCTCTAGAAGCTAGAGAGTTAGGATTTTTAAAATGATTAAATATATATGATTATGAATAGTAAAAAACCACACTTATGGAAAGGTGAATATAGATCTTTTGTAGACATTGCAAAACTAGAATCTATAGGATATGATGTATTAAAAAAAGCTTTTTATAAATCAAGAGATATAAAACAAGCTGTAGATTATGCTAAAAATACATTTTCTGTTAAAGATCATATTAAATATGAGTACAATGGTAAAATGTATAATTTAAGTCAAATAACATCTGTTATTTCAAAAGATACTGGACATACTACAGAAACTATAAAAGGTAGAATTAAAGCAGGATGGACAATTGAAGATGCTATTGCTACTCCTAAATACAAACTTTGTAGCACAAAACAAAATAGTTACAGAGAAAAAATAGGAGCTCAAGTAAAAATATTTGATCTTAATGATACTTTGCTTTATGAATGTAATACTTATGGAGAAGCTGCACAGTACTTAAATACAAAACAAACTAATATAGTGAGTACATGTAACATGTCAGGAATATTTCAAGGCAAATATAAAATTAGATCAAAAATAAGTTCTCCAGAAAAAAAAGAATTTCTTAGAAAACAGCAAAAAAGTAAGAATGAACTTTGGTGTAGAATAAACTATTCATCAAAAGAGTTAAATAGTTTAGCTTCTAAAAGATGTAAAGAACTAACTAAAACTTTGTATTATAAGAAAAATAAAGTAGAAATTCGTGAAAAAGTTAGAAATTATTATCATAATAATCCTGATATTAAAATAATTTATAATGAAAAATACTATTCTACTAATAAAAAACTTATACAAGCTAGAAATAAAGATTGGGTTGCAAAAAACAAAGAAAAACACGATAACTATCATATAAATTATAGAAGAAATGCTTCTGATACTTTAAATGATGTTTATATTAAAACAACTCTTGCTGTCACACTCAAATTATCTGCAGACCAGATTACTCCTGAAATGATAGAAATTAAAAGAAAACAAGTTAAACTTTATAGAGAATTAAAAACTAAACACTATGAGTAAAGTAAATATTAAACAGATAAAAGATGTTGCTAATAAGTCTGAAACTATTGGTAATGAGTGTTATAATGAATTCAAAAAACATAACAAGTTAGAAACAGCTAAGGTAGCAATTGCAGCATTTAGAAATACTCTATATGCTAATGCCTTATTAATTAAATCTGAAAAAATTTAAGATTATGTTAAAAGAAACTAAAGATGCTATATTAGAGTTTAAGCATGATGTTGAAACATTAGCTAAATACTTAATGGATGAAGTTGAAGGTATTGAACCTTGCTTAATGTTTTTGACAGAAAAGAAAGGTAAATATGTATCTAACTTATGTAGAGATATTCATTCTTTATTTGATGATGCAGATAGAAAACCTTTTATTAATGCCATTGAAACTATTATTAGAACTGAAAAGCCTGTTGCTATTGCTATATTAACAGAAGCATGGATGGTTAAACGTAAAAAAGGAGAAGGGTTTATAGGTAAAGTATCTGATCAATCTGATAGAGTAGAAGTAGTTCATATTCAATTTGAAACTTTTAATAACTCAGGTTTTACATCATTTGAGATAATGAGAGATAAAGAAAAACCTTATCTTGTTCTTACAGAAGAAATGGATTTAAATAAGAAATCTGATAAGACAGAAGCTGGTCAATTTGTGAACTTGCTTAAAGAAAATTATGATTCTTTTACTAATGATTTACTAAGTGTAGTAAACAGTAACTTAAATTAAAAATTATGACAAAAGGAAATATTGCAATACTAATATGGTTAATCATCATATTTGGATGGTTTAGAAATATATATAAGCTTGCTCAATGTGATTTTGACGTACCACTTAAAACAGAAGTTATAAGATCTGTAGGTATTGTTGTATTTCCATTAGGAGCTATATTTGGTTACATAAATATTGGAGAAGAATGACACGAGAAGATATACAAAAAGCAGCTTTAAAAGCTACATTAGGTCGTAAATATGCCGGACTGGCATTAGCAACAGGTATTGGAAAAACATTAGTAGGTTTAAACCATATGATTAGAGAAAATGGAGCAAATAAACGTATTTTAATTGTTGCACCTAAAAAATCTATTTTAGCTTCATGGAAAAGTGAAGCCGAAAAATTTAATTTATCTTATTTGCTTGTCAATGCTACATTTACTACTTATTTAAGTTTAAATAAATTATTTATAAGTGATTATGATTTAGTTTACTTAGATGAATGTCACTCACTTTTAGAAAGTCATCGTGATTTTCTTGATTGTTTTGGAGGTAAAATACTAGGTTTAACAGGTACACCACCTAAACATGTTAATTCAGAAAAAGGTGAAATGGTAAGTGATTTCTGTCCTATAGTATACTCTTATGTCACTGATGATGCCATTGAAGATAACATATTGAATGATTATAAAATAATTGTTCATCAGTTAACTTTAGGTACTAAAAATGACATTGAGGTAAAAACTAAAGGAAAATCTTTCTTTACATCAGAAGTAAATAACTATAACTATTGGTGCAATAGAATACAAAATGCTAGATACATGAAAGAAACTCAAATAGCTAGAGTAATGAGAATGAAAGCTATGATGGAATTTTCAAGTAAAGAAAGGTATGCAAAGCTTTTGAGTGACTCTATTAAATCAAAATGTATTATTTTTGCTAACACGCAAGAACAAGCAGATAAATTATGTAGAAATAGTTATCATAGTACAAATCCAAATTCAGAACATAACTTAACATTATTTAAGAATGGGGATATTACTAAACTATCTTGTGTACTACAATTAAGTGAAGGAGTTAATATTCCTAAACTTGAACAGAGTATAATTTTACATAGTTATGGTAATGAACGTAAGGCTGCACAAAGAATAGGCCGGTGTTTAAGACTTAATCCGGATGAAACAGCTGTTATACATATATTATGTTATATGGGTACAGTAGATGAAAAATGGGTTACTGATGCATTAGAAGGATTTAGTCCGGCTAAAATTACGTGGACGGATTACAATATTAAATTAGATTAATGGCAGTTAATAAAGAAATAGGTTTAGTAAGAGCACTGGTGAAATTATCCAGTGCTCTTTATGATATTGATGATATCAAGGAAGATAAAAGGTATAAGCATTACATTAAAAAAAGCTTAAATACTTGGCAAGACTGGAGTGAAGAATATATTAAAAAACCTATTAATGCATTTAGTTTAGTTGAACCAGACACATTACTTACACTTATTCAATTATTTGATAATACTAGTAAACATATTTTTATCATTGATGAGTTTACTACAAAAATTAATTTAATTTTATCTAAATTAGAATCAGCTTTATATGATTTAAAAAGACTTGATTTAGAAGATCCTGAATATAAAATTTATATAGATACTTTAAGTAATACTATAGAAGAATTGGTATCTCAGAATTATTTTAACCGGTATATAAATTATGTAGACCCTGATGGTAATAATTATCAATCAATTATTACTATATTAAATGATATAGGTGATAAAGTAATTGTAGGAACTGTAGAATAGAATTATGAAATATACTCATAAAATAACTTTAATTAATGATGATATTCATGATTATGATTATGTTATAGCTTGTCTTATGAAGTTTTGTAAACATGATTTAGAGCAAGCTGAACAGTGTGCTCTTATAACAGACAAAGTAGGTAAATGTGATATTAAAATAGGAAATGTTTTAGATATGTATACTCTACTTGATAGATTAGAAAATTTAGAATTAACTGTTCAAATTAGTGAATGTGAAAGTAACATGCGTAAATAATTCTAATAAACCGTCTAGAATTCCTTTTAATGAGTGGTTAATTGAGGGTAAAGAATATACTGTAACTGATATAAGAAAAATGGGATTAACTCCTAATACTATTGGGTATTTACTCAAAGAGGTTCAATTATCAGAAAAGTCTTTTCCTTATGAATTATACAATTCAAACAGATTTCAGTTAGTAACTGAAGTAGTTCTTGAAAATACAGAACAATTAGAAATATCAATATAAATAACAAATAGTTTATGAATGAAAACCAAGAAAACCCTTTAGATTTAAAGGTTGCTATTAAAGCTGTGCTTAAAATTATCACTTTTGATGAACCAGAGTTTCATAAAGCTTTAGGTTTAGAAACAGACAGAACTGATGTTCTTCAGCAAATCATAAGAAAATCTTTAAAAACTAATAAATCTTATACAACTGCTATTGAGGATATTAGTAATCAAGTTGTTAATATCAATGAGTTAACTTTATGTATATTTTATTTAGGTACACACGCAGGCTCTGAAAAAGCTTCTTATATTAAAGATGCTACTAAAAAAGCTGAAAAGTCTAGTAAAAAACGTACAAAAGGTGTAGTAATTGAATCAACAACACTTTCAACACTTTATGGCCCAACCTCTGTAAAAATTAGTTAGTTCATAGAACTGTATTAAAAAATGATTTTAAATAAATAACAATTAAAAAAGTAAAAATGGCAACAAGCAGTAAAAAAGTAAAAGAAGAAGTAGAAGTAGCTGATTTAGGTACTCTTGAGAATAATACAGAATCTGTAAAGAATTTTGTATTCATGGAAAAAACAGTTAATCTGTTAGACATAGGGATGCAAGTAAATAAAAATGTAATTTTGTACGGACCTGGCGGCCACGGCAAATCAGAATTAACTCTTGCTTACTTTGCAGAAAACGGTATTACACCTTATGTAATTACTATGGGTACTGGTATGACAACTGATAGATTATTTGGAGGATTAGATATTCCAACATTTAATGCTACAGGTAAAATTGAGTATTTGGTAGAAAACAGTTTCATGAATGCAGAATATGTAATTTTTGAAGAGTTATTTGATGCACCGGATTTTATCTTAGAGCAATTAAAAGATATTTTAAGTTCAGGTATATTCAGAAATGGTACTCAAATTGTTCCTATTAAAACAAAGTTTATTGTTTGTTGTACTAATAGAACAAGAGAAGAATTCTCTAAGAATATGTCTCTTAAAGCATTAATGGAGCGTTTTCCTTTAGAGCAAAATGTAATTTGGTATAACTATACAGATATTAGTTATAACAAGTTACTTGAGTCTAAATTTGGAGAAGGTAATGTAGATCCTGTTATTCCTTATATTCTTCAAGAATATGCAAAAAACAGTATTGTTATCAGTCCTCGTGTAGCTGTTATTGCTTATACTGTATTTGATACTTGTGGTCCAACAGGATTACAATATATTGCAGAATTTGCTAAAAAGCCTACATTAATAGCTGATGCTTTAAAGAAATTTGAAGCTTATGCATTATTAAAAACTCTTACAGAAACATTAACTGAAAATTATATTGAGTTAGATGCATCACAACTTGATTCACAAGAAGCATTAGAAGTTTTTGATAAAACTTTTATTACTTATACAGCTTCTGTACGTGAACTTAAATCTTTAAAAGTTGCTGATGAGTTAATTGATGTTCACTCAAAGTTAATGAAAGAACATGAAACAAAACATGCAAATTTTAAGAAGAAAAGAATGATTGCTTCTACATTAACTGAAATTTAAAAATTAATTATTATGGCAATTGGATATTCCAGTTATGGAAAAACTTCCTATGGGAAAAATAACGGATATTCTAGTTACGGTAAATCATCTTGGAGTTATGACTGGGGTTCCTATTATGGGAGCTCCAGGCTTGACAATAATGATGACTTATTTGTAAAAGAATCTGAAAATTATATTACACCTACAGCAACTGAAATTGAAAGAAAAACAGGTCAATTTAAAAAGACTTCTGTTGATCAAATTAAAGAATTAGCTCTTGTATGTTATTATAAAATGATTGAAGAAAAGGATTATATTAATGATAAATTTGCTGATCCTGATTCTTTAAGTGATGAGAATAAAAATATATACGGTGTAAAGAAAGAATTTTATGATAAAATCTTTGAAACTTACATCCCTGGATTCACTCCTTTAGAACAAGCTATTGCTATTTTCAATCAAATGAAAAATGAAGCTGATCAAAATAACGGAGAAATAGATGATCAAATGGATAAAACTTCAGTTTTAGATTTTGATAGAGATTTATATACAGATCCGGATATTAATGAACAACTCATGATTAATGATGAAAATAAAGATAGAAAAATGAATATTATGAATCATTTATCTATCATTGGAGATCTTGGTAATGAGTTTAAAGTTGAAAAAGAAATATCTGAAAAAATTGTAAGTAACTCAAACATTTATTCTAAAAAGATGATGAGAGATTATTCTCAATTAGCTAATGTAGATTTATATCAAAAGTTATTTCCTAACTTTAATATTAAGATGTTAACTAAAGATCTTGTAGTTAATGTACCTGTTGAAAGAAAAGAGCAAAAACAAAAAATTATTATTTTGTTAGACTTTTCAGGTAGTATGGATCAAGATTTTAAACAAGATTGGGTTAATGCTTTACTTATTGATAGATTTAAATATGTCATGAGAGGTGAAGCTGAA
>Ga0315294_10001372_pt1 | contig 26416 bp, 24 predicted proteins | sample YL17G13_40_MG_FD_203626 | JGI IMG/M metagenome (GOLD analysis project Ga0315294, IMG submission 203626) | Sediment microbial communities from Yellowstone Lake, YNP, Wyoming, USA - YL17G13_40 | ecosystem: Environmental > Aquatic > Freshwater > Lake > Sediment | place: USA: Wyoming | collected... | reverse complement strand
GATCGCGATCATCGGGGCTGGTGTCGCCGGCCTCTCGGCCGGTTGCTACGGCCGGATGAACGGGTACCGCACCCAGGTCTTCGAGATGCACGACAAGCCGGGTGGACTGTGCACGGCCTGGCAGCGCAAGGGCTATACGATCGACGGCTGCATCCACTGGCTGGTTGGATCGAAGCCCGGAAAGGGAATGCACCAGATTTGGCAGGAGCTGGGCATGGTGCAGGGCCGAACCTTCGTCGATGCCGACGAGTTCCTGCGCTACGAGTCACGGGACGGGAGAGTCTTCATTCTCCACGCCGACGTCGATCGGCTGGAGGAGCACATGCTCGAGATTGCGTTCGAGGACCGGGAGGCGATCCGCGACTTCTGCAATGGGATCCGCGCCTTCGTGAGGATCGGGGACATGCCAGTCACAAAGCCCTCCGAGCTCATGAGCGCGTGGGAGAAAGCGTGGCTAGGGTTTGGGATGGCCTGGAAGTACGGACGGGTCATGCGCTGGCTGCGGCAGCCCACGACCGCCGTGATGGCCCGGTTCAAGAGCCCCCTGATTCGAGACGGGATCCTCTCGGCCTGGCCGGGGACGTTCCCTGCCGGCTTCCTCCTCATGACGCTCGCTTGGCTGCACAGCAAGTCTGCAGGCTACCCGATCGGCGGGTCGCAGGGGTTGGCCCGGGCGATCGAGGAGCGCTACCGCGGACTGGGCGGCGAGATCCACTACAAGGCGCGCGTGGCGAAGATTCTCGTCGAGGGCAACCGGACCGTGGGCGTGCGCCTCGAGGATGGGACCGAGCACCAGGCCGATTACGTGATCTCGGCGGCAGACGGGCACTCGACCATTTTCAACATGCTCGAAGGGGAGTACGCGGACGACACGGTGCGCGGCTACTACGAGACCCTCCAGCCCTTTCCCGCGCTCCTCTTCGTCGGGCTGGGCATCAACCGGAGCTTTGGGGATGTGCCCAAGACGGTCTCGGGCATGCAGTGGGAACTTGCCGAGCCAGTCCGGATCGCCGATCAAGACCTCACGTCCATCGGCTTCCATTTCTTCAACCAGGATCCAACGCTCGCGCCTCCAGGAAAGACGGCCGTCGTCTGCATGATCCCCTCGAGCCTGGAGTGGTGGGAGAACCTGCGCCGGGATCCGAGCCGCTACGCCGCGGCGAAGGCCGGCGTGGCCGAGAAGGTGATCGGGCTCCTGGATCGCCGTTTCCCAGGAGTCGCCCAACAGGTCGAGATGCAGGACGTGGCAACGCCGACCACCTTCGTGCACTACACCGCAAACTGGCAGGGGAGCTTCGAGGGTTGGATGGTGACGCCCGAGACGATCACACTGCGGATGAAGAAGACCCTGCCGGGCCTGTCCAACTTCTGGATGTGCGGCCAGTGGGTCGAGCCGGGCGGAGGGCTGCCTCCGGCCGCGACCTCCGGGCGGCAGGTGATCCAGCTCGTCTGCCACGAGGACGGCCGGCGGTTCGTGACGAGCGTCCCCGAGGCCGGGGCTGAGGAGGGAAGCCATGTCGTCCGATGAGCGAAGGCCGCGGAAGGAAGCGGCGGGAGCGTCCTCCGAGGCGCAGAAGGTGGACTGCCCGTGTCCGAAAGAGAAGTGTGAGCGGCACGGCAGCTGCGAGGCCTGCGGCGCCCATCACTCAGGCGGCAAGAGCCGCCCGTTCTGCAAACGCTAGGACCTGTGAAGACCTCGAACGCGGCCACCTGGGCGTTCAGGCCGTCGGGAGGATCGACGTCAGAGCGGTCACGAGGCGGTCGACGTCCTCTTGCGTGTTGTACCCCTGGATGGAGATACGCAGAAGGGCCCGGCCGTTCCAGGGGATGACGGGGATCTCGACCCGGAACTCGTCGAACAGCCTCTTCTGGAACGCTTCCGCGGGGACGGGCGGGAGGGGAAAGGCGGCCATCTGGACGTACCAGTCCGCGGAGTCGGGCGTGAGGGGCGGAAGGCCCGTGAGCTCACAGACGCTGGTGCGCGCCTGGCGCACAAGGTCGTGACAGCCCTCTCGCACATGGTCCCAGTCGTGATCCCTCATGAACCGGATCGCCTCCGGAACGGAGAGGAACGCGGCGATGTCGCGCGTCCCCTGCCACTCGTGCAGGTCGACGAACCGCGACGGGCCTAGCTTCTCCGGCTCGAGGCCCCAGGAGAGGACGAGCGGCTCAAGCATTCCCTGCCTCTCGCGCCGTGCGTAGAGGAAACCGGCGCCCTTGGGGGCCATCATCCACTTGTGGCAGTTGCCGGTGTAGAAGTCGGCGCCCAGGCTCGGGAGGTCGAGGGGGACCTGGCCGGGAGCGTGCGCGCCATCGACGAGCGTCGTGATCCCCGCCTCCCTGGCGCGGCGAACGAGCTCGACGACGGGAAAGACGATCGCCGTGGGCGACGTGATGTGAGAAAGGGAGAGGACGCGTGTGCGCGGGGTGACCCGCGACCAGACCGCCTCCACGACCTCCTCCGCCGAGCCGACGGGTACCGGAACGGGCGCGCGGACGTAGCTCGCGCCCGCCTTCTGGCAGAGGAACCGCCACATGCGGTCGACCGCTCCATACTCGTGGTCGGTCGAGACAACTTCGTCGCCCTCCTTGAGAGGCACGGATCGGGCAACGATGTTCATCCCGGTCGTCGCGTTCGTGACGAAGACGAGATCGTCGCGCTCTGCGCCGACGTATTGGGCGAGAGCCGAGCGGGCCTCGGCGAGAAGCCCGTTGTGCCGGCGGCCGAGGAACTCGACCGGCTCCCGCTCGAGCTCGCGCTGCCAGCGCTGGTAGGCCTCGAAAGCGGGCCTCGGGCAGGCTCCAAACGAGCCGTGGTTCAGGAAGACGACGTCCTCTCCCAAGAGAAAGAGGTCCCGCAGGCTTTCCCTCTTCGTTGGCTCTTCCTTCATTCTCTGTCCCATTGGAACTGAGAATCGTACCGCACCGCGTGCTCAGTCGGCTACTCGGCCCGCCGCTGCCTCGGGAGCGATTCCTGCCTGCTCGGTTCTCGGCAGGCTGAGGTGGTGAAGCAAGGATCGGGACCCCATGTGTCTGGAGGGAGTAGAACTCCGTTCGGCGCGCTCGATGGACTTGCTTGTGAAGCCTCATGGACGTAGGATCGGAACGCAGGAACAAACGTGTCACTACGTAGGCTCATGAAAGAGGAGGAGAAAGGCGGGAAGAGCACATTGCGCTGGGCGGAGCCCAGTGTGCCATGTAGAGGATCTGCACAGTAACCGTTGTGCAGTGCGCATAAGGAGGAGCGGGTATGTCTGAGGGCCAGCAAGCTTCAGTCGCAAACAAGGGTACGGGGACCAGTCTGGAGACCTTCACGTCGCAGTTCGCATCGTTCTCAAAGGTGATTGTGACATCCATGAGGGATATCTCGGAGCTTGCCAACAACCGCGCCAGCACGTTTCTTCTAAGTCTCGGGACGGCGCTTCTCATCTTCACGATGTTCTGGCGGCTTCGCCCAGCTGGAGTTCAGGTTTCGGACTTGGGGACGCCGGAATTCATTACCATGGCGATCGTGTCCGCCCTGTTCGTACTGGTCGGGTCGTTCCTCCGCCTCTGCCAAGAACGTGTCATGAGTGTCGCCGGCAAAGAGATGCGGGACACGGGTGCCAAGCTTCTTGAGCGAACACATGAGGCGGCGCTAGCTCTCGCACAGAAGGGGACGGAGCGGGACGACCACGGCCTATGAAGCGTCGATGAGAGGAAAGGGACAGCCATGGGACTCCTGCAGGAGATTCAGAGTGGCGCGGTGGACTCGAAGACCGACCTGGCCACCCTGCTTCGCAAGTGCCGCATTCTCGCCGCGAGACTGAAGAACGAAGGATTCAGAGACTGGGTGATGCACGAACTCGACGGGTATCCGGCGGACGCGCCGGTTCCGGACTACCGGAAAACGCGCTGCCAGTGCTACGGTCACTTCGGCGGAGCCTTTGGCCAAGGCTTGAGAAACGCTCCCATCCCATTGATGTGCATACCGGAAGGATGGCGGGAAACGGTCTCAACCGTGGTGTTCCGTGACGGCGTCAGTGCACTGGAGGATCTGGTGGCTCACAGCCATGGACAAGTGCTTCGGGAGGACTGGCCAGCCGACTTGGTTGCCATTGTCGCATCAGGAATCTACGAAGAGATGAATCTCGGGCAGGCGTGGAAGGCGGTGTCTCCGTCCTCCGTGGTTGGGATGCTCAATACCGTCAGGAACCGGATTCTCAACTTCGTGCTTGAGATCGAATGCGCTGCCCCAGACTCAGCCGAGGTAACACTCACGCCTGATCTGACGGCCGAAAAGGTTGCGAACGTGTTCAACACCTACATCATGGGAAACGTCGGGAATGTGGCGGCAGGTAGCGCGCACATCAGCCAGGAAGCCACATTGACGGTGCCTCGGGGTGACTGGGAGAGCCTCGCTACGTATCTGAAGTCAATTGGCATCGTGGAGGCCGACGTGAGCGACCTGAAGGATGCCGTGAGAGAAGAGCCGAAGACATCTGGCGATGGCTTCGGAAAGAGGGTCGCATCGTGGATCGGGAGGATGACAGCCAAGTCAGCCCAAGGAGCGTGGAATGTCACGACGGGCGTTGCGTCGAACCTGTTGGCGAGAGCGCTAGCCCAGTACTACGGGTTGCCACGCTGATAGGAGGGTCTTCGGTGCGGATCCGGGGACGCAACACCGATTGTCGGGCCGGAGCCACAGAGCGTTCCGAGTCGTCGCGGAAATGAGTGATGCGTCCCCAGATTCTCCACTACGCATGCGTCGTGCGAAACCATCGCGTTCGCCTAAGGAGGCATGATGCGCATCTTCGCTGTGGACGACCTTGGATCGGCGGCCGCGGCGCAGATGGCGGCCCTGCAGCGTGAGATCGAAGCCGAGCCCAAGAACCGTCTGCTCAACGTGAACGAGGCAGAATACGTCGGGTACCTTGTCCAGAAGCACAGGCTTGAGCCCCTTGTCTTCCTCTGGGACAAGCGATACGTCACCGACAGAGAGGCCGTGATTCCTGCGGAGCGTTTTCCCGAGGCGTCTAGCGTGTTTGGGGGGGAGTCCTGCCCCAAGCAGGTCATCAAGTATCACATTCCCTTCACGGGCGAGGCGGACCTCCTCAAGATGAGACCGTCGACCCGTCTCCTGTCGAGTCCCATCGTCGACGTGTCGGGCGACGAGATCTCTTTCGAGATCGTGAATTGGAGGAACGATTCTGAGCAGATCGCTCGCGACGCAGAAGGCATGATCGCGGGCATCCGGCAGCAAAACGAGCACGTCACCCGGGAAGTGGCGCAGTTCAACGCTAGTCTCCCGGCAGCTGTCGAAGCCGCCGTGCAGGGGCGAAAGCAGCAGCATCTGCAGCAGTCTAGGCTGCTAGAGAGCCTCGGCGTGCCGGTGAGGAGATCGGAGCGCACGCCTGGGACGTTCGCCGTCCCCACCGTGAAGCGAAGAGTCTTGGTCAAGCCAACTGCTCCCGATGTCGCGTACGCACCTGAACCAACGCTCGATGCCTCGTTGTACTGGGACATCCTGGGACTCTGCCGTGACACCGGTAGAGAGATGGAACGGCACCCCAGTATCTACGATGACAAGGACGAAGAGACACTGCGTGATCACTTCATCATGGTCTTGTCCCCGCACTTCGACAGCGTCACCGGGGAGACGTTCAACAAGACCGGCAAGACGGACATTATTGTCCGGCACGAGTCTGCGAGTGTGTTCGTCGCGGAATGCAAGTTCTGGTCCGGCGCGAGGGCGTTCGAGCGGACCATTGACCAGGCACTGGGCTACCTTACATGGCGGGACTCCAAGGCCGCGATCATTCTATTCGTGAGGAACAGGGAGTTCGGCGCCGTTCTAGAGCAGATTGAGCCGGCAGCGGAGACGCACCGCTGCTATGTATCGACCGGTGCCCCGGGCGACGAAGGTTGGTTCAACTTCAACTTCCATCTGCTGAACGACTCGACTCGAGGAGTCCGTCTCGGGGTACTGTGCTTCCACCTGCCGCCCGCGTAGGCCCGCAGGCAATCGGGGGACGCACGACTGCCTTTCGGACGAAGCTGCTGGGCGTTCCGAGTCGGCGCCGAAATGGGTAATGCGTCCCCAGATTCCCCGGAAGATGCTCTGTGTCGGCGCTTGGCGGATGACATGAGGTGCGGTATGGTGAGGGTAATCCAGGCTTCTGGAGGAGGATTACCCCTATAGGGTGAGCGTGAGGAGGCCTGTGAGGGCCCTTTCATTTGTCTCCAGGGAAGAAGACCGTCCCGTAGCCAGCAATGCAGCCATCGTAGAGATCGCGGTTCAGCTTCGACTGCGCCGCCGCACAACTAATGGTCCGAGTGCGAGGCCGCACTCGGTGTGTCTAGACGCGCGATCCGGTTCTCCCAGTGAGTAACGAGTTCCTCAAGCTCCTGCACGTGTTCCGTCATCCTTGGCACAATCCAGACTCGTTCTTTGGAGATGGGATGGTCCGCGTACAGACGTCATATACTCGTGGTGGCCCCCCATCTGGTAGTTCCCCATCGCGCAGATCCCCACCCTCCGTGGGTCTGGTTCTGATGTTTCCCCTGAACCAGCTCATGATGAACCGCCAGAGTGCGCAGCCCAGCTCTTTCGAGTGGCGCACCACGCCTCACAGGGCGGCAGATGTCGGAGTCCTCCAGGTGGCGCACAGCTTTCTCGAGATCAGATTCGCAGAGCTTCGCCTCTGGCGTGTCAATCGACCTGAGAGCCCGCTTCCCTTGGCACTCGAGATGCTCCAGGACCGAGTAGCAGGCGTTGAGCAGAGCCGAAGTGAAGTACGTAGCTTCGTTGTCGAGCAGCTCGGTCGTGGCAGGTTGGTTGTCCTCGATGCGCTTCAGGAACCCCAGGAAGAACCTCGTCTCTGCCAGCTTGCCGCGTGCTCCCGCCACGGTGCTCACACTGCACCAACCCCCGCGGCCATTCCGGCTGCAGCGGACAGCAGACTACGGCGCGTTGCCATGACAGAACTCTTTTGCGCTCTCCAGAACCTGACGGATGCGGGCCTCGGGCCAGTCTGCGTTCTTGAGTTGCGTAAGCGAGGCGAAGTACCCACGATCATGCGCAATCCCCTTGCGCGCTTTGTTCAAGTCCCAGCCAGACGAGCCCAGAGGTGGATCGAAAGCCAGCTGTTTGCTGTCCACGAAGAACTGCGCAAGCCGAACAAGAGCCCCGAGGCCCACGGAATCCCGGTCGGGTTTCTCGACAGAGCGCCATGCTCGCCACTCGTGGTAGTGCGTCTTCTTCAATGGAGGTGAGCTTGGGTGAAGGCACCGCAGGTCCTCCCATAGGATGAACTCCACGTTTACGGCGGCCACGAGAAGCGCGGCTGCGTACTCTGCCTTCGCGAACAGCCTATCCACCTCTTGCCAGCCGATGATCAGCTGTGCATTTGCGGTCAGGCTCGCGGCCGCGGTTATGGTGCACCCGACGGACTTCTGTCGCCCAACCGCTCCGCAGCGTGGGCACGTAGCTCGAGGCATGTCAGCCGGGCGCGGATCCTGGCTCGGCAACACCATCCCACATCCCATACACACGTCCATGTCCTGGGCCACGATGCACTCACACCTCCTTCATTGAAGTGCCCGCACGTTCTAGGTTCAGTGCAAGTAGGCGCTCGAGGATCTGGTCGTTGGTGAGGTCGTGGGGCCAGGCGTACGCGTCGAGGCCAGCTTGGTCGAGCTTCTTGTGGGCGAGGTCGAGCCAGGTGGGGCGCTGGTTGTAGAGGTTGGTGAGCGTGCGCTTGGCGAGCTTCTTGGCGCACTCGTCGTCCCGCGCTGCGACCCGCGTGTAACGCACTACTCCAATCTGAAGGCCTCCGCGCGCCTCCACGGTCTCAGGAGCGATGAACTGGTCCCAAGGGCCGCCGGGCCTACCGGCGAACTCCAGGACCTCGGTTCTTGTCCACTCTGGAGGATTCAGCCAGCCCTGCCGCAGATCGTTGAGTTCCCGTGCCGCTTGTGCGATCGGATTCCTATGAGCGGTGGTCAGTTCGGGAAAGGGAAAAGTATCGAAGCAGGTTGTAGGCGTGTAGCGAAAGCCGCTCTCCTTCTCGCGAAGCTGCGTTCCTTGCGCCAGCGCCCACACTTCGTGAACCCGCGAGTGCAGAACTCCAAGAACGTAGTCGTCATCGGTTCCGAAAGCGACGAGTTGATGGTCCGGCAGCGTCGGATGTGAGGACCAAGCGAAAACACGGTGCTTCGCCACCGTGGGAGTAACGAGGAAGCGCGACACCGCGGCGATGCTCTTGCGCATTTCCCCGCATGGTTCGGCATGCAGCCACCAAGTCTCGCGATACCGCTTGCGCTTAACTGTGGCACGAACCGGGTAGACACGCTCTTCGACCAACCGATAGGAGGCTTCGTACAACGCCGCTTCTTCGCGGCTCGTGGAAACGCCGAAGTCAATGATCCAGATGTTGCGCGGCCTGCGGAGGACATCGAGGGAGTTGATCCATGGGACGACCACGTCGCTGGTCGGAGCGCCATGGGGATTCGGCGTTGCCAAGAGCTCGAGCGCTTCCCGCTCCTCAATGTCAAAGCGCCCGGCTTTGACGTCCGCGATGAATCCGCGGTCCACGTTCTCACGGAGTCTGGCAGCCCTTGTGATGTCGGCTAGAGCGCTCAGGTTTGAGTTGATCTTGGCTACGGGGCGACCATCGAGCTCACGGGACAGCTCCGTGCCGCTGTCGAAGCCTACCATGCTCACGTGCACGTTCGCCCCGTTCAGAATCCAGTCCCGATCAGACTGGGCCCAGAAGATGTCGCCGGTTGCCTTGACCCGCTTGAGCACTTCGCGGTTCAGGCCGCCTCGGATGCCTTGGGTGGCGAGCAGGCCAGCGCGGTGGAGCTTGCCGCTCTCAATCATCGCCCGCGCCTTCTCGAACCAGTAGCAGCAGAGGTCGCTGAAGTTGGGGATTCGTGGGCCATAGAGTGCGAAGAGGCTCTCCACATAGGCATCACCCAACTCGGAGCGCAGCTTCTTCGTGCCCAAGAATGGCGGATTCCCGATGACTGCCGTGGCCTGGGGCCACTCGGGCTCGACGGGGTTTCCACTCTCATCACGAGCGAGGATGGCGTCCTTATGCTCGATGTTGTCGAGCTTCTTCAGGAGTGGCTCGGCCGGCCAGCCGAAGCCGTTCTCGTGCAGCCACTGGATGTAGCCGATCCAAACCGTAGCTTGCGCCAGCTCGTGCGCGTACTCGTTGATCTCAATGCCGTAGAGCTGTCGCGGGTCCGATGTGGGGATTGAGAGGGGGAACCCCAGACTCATCGACAGCGTGATGACTTCCTTCTCGAGGTTCAAGAGCTCGCGCAGCGCGACGTAGAGGAAGTTCCCGCTGCCGCAGGCGGGATCGAGGACCTTCGTGTCGGCGATCTCGTCGGCAAACCCGTGCAGCAGTTTCTGTAGGCGGTTCCGCAGACGCCCCTTGACTCCGCCGGCCGATGACGCGGCGCGCCACTCTCGAGCGACCTTGTCGACTTCCTTTCTGACTTCCTCCCAACGCCGGCGTAGGGGCCGCATCAGGACGGGCTCAACGATGAGCAGGATGTCCTCGCGGCTCGTGTAGTGGGCGCCGATCTGCGACCGCTTGCTCGGATCGAGCCCGCGCTCGAACAGCGTGCCGAGGATCGACGGCTCGATGCTCGACCAATCGAGCTGCGAGACGCGATGAAGGACCCTCAGGTCTTCGTGCGTCAGTTCCAGGACGGTGTCGTCGTCGAACAGGCCGCCGTTGAAGTGCGGGATGCGATCGAGGCCGAAGTAGCCGCCCTTCGCCATGCGCCCGAACAGCGCCTTGAGCTGGCGACCGAACGTGGCCGGGTCGTCCCTTGTTTCGGCGACGAGGCGCGACACGAGCTTCTCGGGCAGGAGCTTGATGTCTTCGGCGAACAGGCAGAAGAGGATGCGAATGAGGAAGTGGGCCGCCTCCTCCGAGTCGTGGCCGCGGTCGCGGAGCGATTGGGCGAGATGGACGAACTCGGCCGCCGCCTTCTTCGTGACACCCTCGGGCGTCTCCTCGGCCCGCAGCCTCTCCGGCTCCGTGAAGACAGCTCGCAGAGTGGCTTGGCCCGCCTCGGTCGTGAGGTCGTCGAGAGTCAGGCGCATGTCGCGTTTGACGGTGTTGTTGAAGTTCGTGTGGATCACGATCGTCTCCATGTCGGAGACGACGAGAAGCGGTGGGTTCAGCAGGGCATCACAGTACCGGAGGAGCTGGGCGTAGGCAGCGTCGAGGTCCTTGTGCTTGCCCTTGTACTCCCAGGCGAAGAAGCCCTTCTTCCACACGTCGGCCCAGCCTTGGCCGCCCGTCGACTTCTCTGCGCCCCTCTCGAACGTGAAACAGACGCCCTCGCTGTCTGCCTGCGCGGGCGTCTCGTGCCCCAGCATGCGGCAGAGATCGATGAAGTGCTCGTGCGACGCAGACCGCTCTGACAGCTTCGACGCACGCCACTTAGCGACGAACTCCTGTGGCGTCAACGTTGGCCTTTTCGTGGGCATAACCCCCTCAGCGCCTCTCGTGGGATTGAGGCAGTTGAGTCTCATTCTAGGGAGAAGCGTCCAACGCAGCAAGAACCCGCCATCGCCCTGAGGGTGCTCGTGCCGCAGCTGCAATGGTCGCGGGCCCTATGTCTGCGCGCCCCAGGTCGTCCTGCCGTGGTGCACTGCTGGGAATCGGGGGGGGGGGTGCAACACCGAGTGTCGGGCCGACGCTGCGGAACGTCCCGAGTCGGCGCGCCGGAATGAGTGATGCGTCCCCAGATTCCACAGATTCAACGACAAGACCTCCTCTTGACACAGGAACAGTCGTGTGGTAGGATTGAACGGTGGCCCAGCCAAGGGGCCCAGGAGGTCCGTGCCGGGGCCTCAAGAGGACAGGCACATAGTGGTCTCCTCGCAGCAAGAGCGCCGAAGCTACAAGGCTCCTCACCCGTCCCCTCAGGCTGCTGGCCGAAGGAGATGGGGTTGCAGCTGTTCACGAGACTCGACGAGAGTCGGACAGCGCCGCCGCTCCAGCAGGTGAAGCGGCAGGCATCGTCGCTTTTCCCCTTCTCCCCTTGCCAGGTTCACCGTCGGCTGGTGCAGGAGGTGCATCATGCGCGCGAGTTGGCTGAAGACATGCAGTGAAGCCCCATCGATGATTCGAGTGGCGCGATGGACTGTGGCGTGGTTGTTGCTGGTTGGGTTGGTGGCGCTTGCGAGCGCAACCACGCAGGTGACCGCAATCCCGAAGCTCGAGCTGTCCGCTGTTCCAGGGAAGACCACATACCGACTTGGGGAGGATATCGACATCCACCTCTCTCTGACGAACGTGGGCTCAGATCCCGCTCTCGTCAGCAATTTCCTGAGTGGGAACTACGAGGTCGTCGCCCTTCTGTGCAACGGCGCAGATGTGGAGCCCCAGATACGAGAAGTGAACTTCTCGGCGGATCTGGCATCGGTGCTGGAGTTGTCACTAGAGCAACTGCTGCCGGGGAACCAGATCAGCCTTGTCTGGACGACCGTCCCAGGAGGGGACGGCATCCCAGTTCTCATGAGCATCCTCTACGACGAAAAGGGGCACCATCACGCTGCTTTCTATACTCTGCGTGAGCCGGGTGAGTACCTGTTGCGGTTGGCCTACGAGTACAAGGGCCCGCTGGCGACGCCCTCCCTGCGCGAAGGACGGGTCGAGATGGCGGAGCCGATTCGGTTCACGATCGTGGAGGACCGGATCTCTGCCCCCTCGGTCGCGGGGGCTCCCGGCAGGACCCCAGGAAGAGTGCAATGTGACAGCGCGACCAAGACACGAATCGAAGGCTGTGTCGCCAATGACAGGAGTGGAGAAATCCAGCGCCTCCTGTCCATACTAGATAGCTCGAACTACGACCACGTGATCAGAATCCAATCCGGAATCATCAGCGGCCGTACGGACCAGTACAGGACGGCTCTTGGGTTGGCCTGGCCCGCGACCTACGATGCGTGGAGCAAAGAATCTGGAGGGACCGGGCTGGGGTGCAGTAGCGTGATCTGGGTCGACGCCGGCGCCTGCGAGAGTTGGAGCGCCTCCGGCTACTCCGGCTACTCCGTTTGTGCCGTTCTAGCCCACGAGCTGCAGCACGCGGTAGATGATGCCCGAGGCGAGCTTGACGGGCGCGTGGATCCTGACACCCTCATCTGCCCTCCCAAGGGCACGCCAGGATGCGAGAGCGCGCAACGATGCCAGGGCACGCAACGATGCGAGGTCAAGGCCGAGGCTACAGCAAACAAGTACCGGGCACAAAACGGTCTTCCGCAAGACTGGGCGTACGGAAACCCATGCACGAACGGCTACCTTCCGACCGTGGCTTTCGCCTACCCGAACGACCTGGTGTACACCTGTGTCGTGCAGACGCCGAGCTCAGGCTCCCCGGCGGTCGAGTATCCCGGCTGCTGGATTCCCTGGACTGACAACCTCTACTCGCAGTCGCCTGCGGAGATCGCACAGCGACCGGGCAACGTCAAGCTGACTGCGAACAAGGACGGGTCGATCCAAGTCACGACCGACGCGCCTCCTGGGACCGACGTGTGTGTCACCCAGATCTGGTGGACACTCCAAGGCGAGTACGTCGGCTGGCCACAGACGAATCCGAGCTGCATATCCGGCGACGTGTCGAATCCACTGTGGCCTTCGCTTCCGACCTGGTACACGACCCCGTCCGAGGTCGCGGGTGGATCTGCCTCGCCCAAGCTGATTCCCCTTCCGAACGACGTCAGATTTGGCTATGTCCAGACGAAGAGCGGGACGCGGTACGTGGGCGTGGTCGAAGTACCCTCGTGGGCTCCGGGCGCTCTCCACTATGGGGAGGCGTACGCCGTGCCTCTGGCTAGCTCACCTGTCCAGACACCACCCACGGAGGATCCTCCCTTCTTCGGGCGCTCACCCGCGCGCGGCGAGGCGAGTGTCACGTTGACACCCCAAGGGACGGACATCGCCGTAGCTCTCGAGGTACCTGACAAAGACCACGAGGTCTGGATCTCCTGGCTTGCGTGGACGGCGGATGGCGTGCGGACAGGGGCGACGGTGAAGCAACCAGTCGGTCCGCCCACGATGGGGCCAGGTTCTGCAGTTGCCAAGACACCGAATCCGCTCTGCTTGGGGCTAGTCAAGATCTGCCCGTTCACCGACGAATTCGCCGATCCGGGCACTGGGTGGCCGACTGCCGTCGATGCCGCGGGAGGCTCCGGCTACCAGGACGGGAAGTACGCGCTATGGCTAAACAACCCCAACGTGCCTTGGTGGGTGTGGGCGCCGTTCCCCCGTCGGTGCCCGGAGGCGTTCGCGGTGGAAGTGACGGCCGCGAGACGATCCGGTGGAGACAGTGCCGAGTACGGGATCCTGTGGGGCCTCGGCAACGGTGACTTGTACGTCTTCCTGGTCAGGGCCGACGGGTCCTACACGGTCCGCTGGTTGCGCGGAAACACCTGGCAGAACGACCCGATTCCCTTGACGCGCAGTGCGCTGGTGCTACGGGGAACCGCCGCGAATCGCCTGCGGGTTGTGGTCAGTGGGGACCGGGCGGCGATCGAGGTCAACGGGGCGAACCTTGGGAGCATCCCCTTGGCTATGAAGGGGCCGTACTGGGTGGGCCTGTTCATTGCGAGCGGCGAAGCCGTTCCGGCCAAGGTCCGCTTCACGGAGTTCTCGGTGTGCGTGCCGTAGAAGAAGACCCGGCTCTGATGTAGTCCGGGTGATCTGGGGACGCAACACCGAGTGTCGGGCCGACGCTGCGGAACGTCCCGAGTCGGCGCCGAAATAGTGATGCGTCCCCAGATTCCTTTGGGGCCTCTTTCGTGCGCCAGGCCTCGTGCGCTTGCCCGAGGAGCCGCGTCGTCGTAGGATGGCTCGCGAGAGTGGACATATCACTGCGCAGCGCTAGAGAAGAGGAGAAAAGAGGCGGATGGGGAGTGACAGGCCGGGCAGAGACCGGTGCGCCGTAGCGGGCTTGCGCACGGTCGCTCTACGGCAGAAACGAGGATGTCGGTGAGAGGAATGCCCTATTCGAGATTCACCGCAGATGACCTGATCTTGCGAGACGAGCTCGCCATCGATCGGACGCTCTTGGCAAACGAAAGAACCCTCATGGCGTACTTGCGCTCTGGAGTAGCCCTCCTGATTGCCGGGGTATCCATCATCCACTTCTCGTCTGAAGGGTGGTTCTGGATACTGGGTCTTGTCTGCCTGCCGACAGGGATGATCACCGGCGCGATCGGTGTGGTCCGATACCGGAGAATGAATAGGAAGATCACCCTCGTCAGGAATCGGTCCAGAACCGCAACAGGCCGGACAAACGAGACCGCCAAACCATAACATACGGTCTACGTCTTGCCCGCGTGGGCAAGGCGGAACGTGCCTCCAACGCTAGCTGTCGAGAAGCCGAATCGACGTGCCGGAAAGCTCACCCTACGTAGTCTGGGGACGCAAGACCGACCGTCGAGGTGGCGCAGCGGGGCGTTCCGAGTCGGCACCGGAATGGGTGATGCGTCCCCAGACTTGACATGCCCCCAGCGGACGAGGCTTCGGAGCACGTCCTGGACCAGCGGATCTGTCTCCTGGAGTCCGTAGCTTTGCACGAGCAGAGCCGCGACGCAACTTCGGAGCTTCTCACCTTCGAGCTCCTGCCCTGGACTCCTTAGCGGAAGCCACATCAGTTGCATGGCGAGGCTTCCCTCGCCAGCCAGATTGGGGGCGCGGTACCCCTGTGCGCCGGCGACGGGATGGGCGCCGAGGCGTTTGTAGAACTGGATTCGGCGAGCCGCCATGCCCAGATCGCGGCCATCCTCAGCCTCTTTCGGGTCCACCTCGATCAGAATGCCGGCCACGTTGCCCTGCAAAGTGAGGGAGTCGATCAGGGCCTGGAGGAGCCGACCGCCAAGTCCCCTGTCGCGGTAGCGCCTCCCGACCGCGAGATACGCGAGGAGATGGACGTCCAGACCCGACAGGGACATGCTGAGCGCAAAGCCGCGTAAGGTTCCGTTTTCTCGGAGCGTGAGGAGGCGGTACTTCCTGGACTCAATCTCCTTGACCAGGTCCTGAAACGGCGCTCTCTCGGCCGGCGGGAAGCTCTCGAGGTAGATGGCCTGGAATCGTTCGAGGCTCGCCGCGTCGAGGGCGCGCTCGTGCGCGACGACGACCTCCCCATCGAGCCGGTCGGTTCTCCTTGCTGACACCGCTCCCTCCGTCCTTGGGCAGAAGGATCCTAGAGCTCGTGGGGCGAGTCAAACGCCCACGTCTCTTCCCCGCCGCTTTCCGACGGTCCCGGCGGCAAGCCGACGTTCGGAGAGGCAAGCCAGTCACAAAGGGGGAGGGCGTCCTTGCGAGAGTCACCCTTGCGTCTGGCTTGAGGCCACGATTCGGGGCTCGAACTCCACGCTCACCCACTCCACGCTCCAGAGCTTGGTACGGGGTACGCCTTGTCCAGTCGCTACCGAGGGCGGGGCTACGCGACGGAGGCCGTCAGGGTTCTTGTCGAGTACGCGTTCGAGAAAGTCCACGTCCGACGGGTCGTGGCGCTGACCGAGCGAGGCAACTCACGATCGGTCGGCGTCATGGCGCGTGTGGGAATGCAGGTTGTGACCAACCCCGAAACTGGCGCGATCTACCCGCGGGCCGTAGGAATCATCGAGGACAACCTAAGACACGCAGTAGAGGCGAAACGAGCGCCAACCCCAGCCTCCTGCATAGGTACAGCAGCCGACAGCTCACCCCCAGCAACGAGGTCTCGCGCTTGCGCCTGTGACTCTAGACACCGTCGCCTGTGCCCTGTCGAAGCTAGTCTAGCGCTGGGGGGGCCGGCGCTGGGGAAACGCAATGGCAGACCGTATCGATTCTCTCAGCCTAGCCCTTTGGCTCTCACGGTGTCTGCGGAGGTGTGGCTTCCCACGCGTTGCGGCTGACGACGTTGTACACCTCGCCATTTGCCCCAAACTCGACATAGCCAACGGCGATGCCTCCGTAGGACGTGCTTGCATTGTCGGTGCCTGAAAACCCCACAACGCCGTAGATCGCCCAAGGCCCGTTGAACTTCATTCCCATGGTACCACCCGAGGAGAGCGGGACGATTTGACCATTGGTCATGGCAACTATCCCAAGCGGGCTCGGCATTTGTGGATTGCGGAACGTCTGCTGTGCCGCCATGACGGCTGGCACGATCCAGAAAGCGACGAGGTTCGCGATCAACCCAAATGCCACTACAACAAGCAAAATCCCTATTGCCTTTCTCGATCCTAGTGCTTGCATGGTGTCCCTCCCTTTTTGGTTGTTCGGTTGTTGCAGACTCCTTTTTGTCCCCGTCTAAGTCCATTCCATTCTGGGTACCTGCTTTCGGTAGGAGGACCGAGCGGCAGGTTGGGTCCAAGCGGCGTGTGACGCCTCGTGGGACTTGTCCCAGTCTTGTTCTTCTCCCGGACGTTCCCGGTTGCGCGGGGTGGCATCAGCCTCTCGATTGCGGTGCAGCCGAACCGCGTTGTTGCGTGCATGGCATCACTCCCCCGTCTTCTTGTCCCAGAAGCCGGGAGGGAACCTCAGACCTCGGAGACCGAGGGCAACGGTAAAGACCCATCCGGAGTGATGTGACGCAGCGCCGTCGCTAGCGACATCCCATAGCTTCACCGTGCCGTCATCCCACCCCGAGGCAAGGAGTTTTCCGTCCGGGGAGAAAGCGACGGAATTGACGTAGCTGGTAGAGCATTCGATCGTGCGCAGCGCCTCTCCCGTAGCGACATCCCACAGCTTCACGATCCCGTATCCCAACGCGGAGGCAAGGACCTCGCCGTTCGGGGAGAAAGCCTCGGAGATGGAGCACATTCTGGGGTTGTTGCTGCTGAGAGTGTAGAGTATTCGACCAGTAGCTACGTCCCACAGTCTCTCTGTGTAGTCACTCGTTGCTGAGGCGAGGACCTTACCATCGGGTGAGAAGACGACAGTAATGACCATTGACTCGGTGATAAGAGTGCGCGCCATCTGTCCCGTATCGACGTCCCACAGCGTCACCCCCCCAATCCAGCCGTTGGACGGCGAGGCAATGTAGGACGGCGAGGCAAGGACCTTGCCGTCGGGGGAGAAAGCGACGGAGCTTGTCTCGGCACCACATTCGATGGTGCGTACCACCTCTCCCGTGGCGATGTTCCAGAATCTCACCGTCCGGTCATACGATCCCAAGGCAAGGATCTTGCCGTCGGGGGAGAAGGCAACGGAGCAGAACCAGCCGCCATTGGGGTTTTCGAGGGATTTCAGCACTTTCCCCGTGGAGACGTCCCATAGTTTCGCCGTGTTGTCGTCCGACCCCGAAGCAAGCAGTTTGCCGTCGGGGGAGAAGGCAACGGAGGTGACCGCGTCGGTATGCCCTGTGAGGGTGTGCAGCTCCGCTCCCGTGGCAACGGTCCACAGCTTCACCGTGTTGTCCCCCGACCCCGAGGCAAGCAATCTGCCGTCGGGAGAGAAGGCAACAGACGAGACCCAATCCGCATGACCTGCTAGGGTACGCGCCGGTTGTTCCTCTCCAGAGACAATCGGTGTAACTAGGCACGCCGTAAGGAGCACGAGGCTGAGAACAAGCGCAGCTCTTCTCGTCATGGGCCGATACCTCCTTATCTGAAAAGGAGTCTAGCACAAGTAGCTACGTGAGGGCTAGTGGAAGTGATCCTCTCGGGCCCACCTGGAATCGACTACGTCTCGAATACCGAGACGCAACACCGACGGGAATCCGGGGCACAACACCGATTTCCGAGCCAGAACTGCTGGGCCTTCTGAGCTGCCGCCGAAGTGAGTGGTACGTTCCCGAACTTGACCTGCTCCTAGCGGACGAGGCTTCGGAGCACGTCCTGCACGAGCGGGTCCGTCTCCTGAAGGCCGTACCCCTCTACGAGCAGAGCCGCGACGCACCTCCGTAGCTTCTCACCTTCGAGCTCCTGCTTCGGGTTTTTGATCGGAAGCCACATAAGCTGCATGGCAAGGCTCCCCTCGCCGGCGAGGTTTGGGGTGCGGTAGCCTGCCGCACCGTCGACAACCTGGGCTCCGAGGCGCTCGTAGAACCCGATTCGGCGAGCCGCCATGCCCAGATCGTGGCCATCCTCGGCCCCTTTCGGGTCCACCTCGATCAGAATGCCGGCCACGTTGCCCTGCAAACTGAGGGAGTCCATCAGGGCCTGGAGAAGCCGACCGCCAAATCCCCTGTCGCGGTAGCGCCTCTCGACCGCGAGATACGCGAGGAGTTGGACGTCCAGGCCCGACAGGGACGTGCTCAGCGCAAAGCCGCGCAAGGTTCCACCTTCTCGGAGCGTGAGAAGGCGATACTTCCGAGACTCAATCTCCTTGATCAGATCCTGAAACGGCGCTCTCTCAGCCGGCGGGAAGCTCTCGATGTAGATGCCCTGGAATTGCTCGAGGTTTACCGCGTCGAGGGCGCGCTCGTGCGCGACAACCACCTCCCCATCGAGCCGGCCGGTTCTCCTTGCTGACACTCTTCCCTCCGTCCTTCGGGGGAAGGATCCTCGAGCTTGTCGGGCGGGTCAAACTGCGGCGGCTCTTCCGCGACTCCCCGGGCCGGGATGACGCGTTCAAGGCCTCAAGGATGGGTTGCCGACACGGTTTCTCGACAAAGGTCGGTCGGGTAGGCTTCCCCTCATGGCTGAGGACAAAGGGGGCCGGGGTCAGCGGGGTCGGATCTTCACCTGTGACGTTCAAGCCCTGGTGTCGCCGTGTCGCTCTTGGCATCGAGGAACACAGCTCCCTTTTCCTCTCGGCGTTCTTTAGGTCCAGTCGCGGATGGCTGGGATCACGTCTTCGGACGCATTTTCGTGCCAGTCTCTGAGGCGAGCGGAATAGGCGCACGAAACCCGGCACCACGAAAATCGAATGGCACGCTTTCGATTTTCATGGTATGCTGACCTCATGATCGAGCGCACCCAATGGCTCTCCGAGATCCGCGCCGCCCTGAAGCGGAGCCGCGTCGTGGCCCTCCTTGGGCCTCGCCAGTCCGGCAAGACCACGCTCGCTCGCGAGATCGTCCCCGAGGATTCCCCGGCCTACTTCGACCTTGAAGACCCGCGCAGCCTGGCCCGCCTCGCCGAGCCGATGACCGCCCTCTCGTCCCTGCGAGGGATCGTCGTCATCGACGAGGTGCAGCGTCGGCCCGACCTCTTTCCGGTCCTGCGCGTCCTCGCCGACCGGCGCTCGCTTCCGGCGCGATTCCTCGTCCTCGGGAGTGCAGGACCCGACCTCCTGCGTCAGTCCTCAGAGACCCTCGCCGGCCGCCTTGAGACCGTGGTCTTGAGCGGGTTCGGGCTCGAGGAGACTGGCCCCGACGGCTGGCGGCGGCACTGGCGACGCGGAGGGTTCCCGCGGGCCTACCTCGCACGCACTGAACAGGACAGCTATCGCTGGCGACGCAAGCTCGTCACCACCTATCTCGAGCGCGACCTGCCACAGCTTGGGATCCGGATCCCGCCTCCCGCCCTTCTTCGCTTTTGGACAATGCTCGCCCACTATCACGGCGGGGTCTGGAACGCGGCGGAGGCGGCGCGCTCGCTCGGGACCAGCGAGCCGACGGCGCGGCGGTATCTCGACCTCCTCACCGGGCTCTACCTCGTCCGCCAACTCCAGCCGTGGCACGAGAACCTGAGGAAACGCCAGATCAAGTCCCCCAAGGTCTACCTGCGCGACAGCGGCCTCCTGCACGCTCTACTTGGCCTCGCCTCCGAGCGAGACCTTCTCGTCCACCCGAAGGTCGGCTCCTCATGGGAGGGGTACGCTATCGAGGAAACACTCAAAGCCGTCCGCCCGGACGCCGCCTACTTCTGGGGCACACACACCGGAGCCGAGCTTGACCTCCTGCTCGTCGTGCGGGGACACCGCTACGGCGTCGAGGTCAAGTTCCAGGACGCTCCGCGCCTCACGCCCTCAATGCGCATCGCAATGGAAGACCTCTCCCTCGAGCGCCTCGCCGTCCTTTACCCGGGGGACACCCGCTACGCCCTCGAGCGGCGGGTCGAGGCCGTGCCCTTGACTGACCTCGCTACCCACGGACCTTCCGTCGTGACAGGCCGGTCTACCACGAGACGGCGAGCCCGCTCTCGCACTGGCGACCCAGGGTGAAGGGGTTGGAGCCTCAGGGTTGAGTCTGATCTCCATCCTTCGTGTCACCGACCCCTTGGGGTGGGTTTCTGACCTGACTCGGCGCGCGCCTGACCTGCGTTGCGGCCGAAACCAACAGGACGAGCCTCCTACTGAGATGGGCAGAGAGGGGCTGCGGGATGCCCTTGCACCCAAGGCTTGCCGGTGCCATCTCGTGGGGTAAGCTTCGCATCATGAAAGACCGAGGAGCGCAGGTCCGGGTCCGGCCCTTGACGATCGACGACTACGACGCCCTCGTGCGTCTGTGGCAGGAGGGCGGGCTCCCGTTCCGGCCTGACGGCCGCGACCGGCGCGAGCGGGTCGCGCGTGAGCTTGAGGGACCATCTTCGGTGTTCCTTGGGGCCGAGGAGGACGGCCGGCTCGTGGGGGCGATCCTGGGGACGCACGACGGGCGCAAGGGTTGGATCAACCGGCTGGTGGTCGCCCCGAGCCATCGACGCAAGGGTGTGGGTGCGGCGCTCGTCCGGGAGGTCGAAAGGCGCCTCGCCGAGCTTGGGATCGAGGTCATCGCCTGTCTGATCGAGGACTGGAACCAGGACTCGGTGGAGTTCTTCGCGGCCATCGGCTACGTCTACGACGAGGAAGTCCTCTACTATTCGAAGCGCAAGGATCCCCGGTCGTAGGTGCGCCGGGACAAGGAGACACGATGAGGAAAGAGATCGAGTGGAACGCATACACCGACCACCTGTGGGGAGGTCTTGGCAGCGGCGGCGCGCTTCTTGCCGTGCTCGATGAGAAGGGGAAGCCCAACCCGATGACGATCGGCTGGGGTCAGGTAGGAATCGTCTGGAATCGACCGGTGTTCACGGTTCTGGTGCGGCCGACCCGTTACACCTACGGCGGGATCAAGGCTACGGAATCTTTCACGGTGAACGTGCCGCGGCACGGAGAGCTTGAGGAGGCACTGGCCCTTTGTGGGTCGAAGTCGGGACGAGCTTTGGACAAGGCCAAGGCGTGCGGACTCACGTGGGAACCTTCGAAGAAGGTGAAGGCGCCGATCATCGCCGAGTGCGCCCTGTTCTTCGAATGCGAGATACTCTCGCGAGCTCAGCTTTCCCGGGAGTCGTTCCGCTCTGCGGACGTCCTGGCCACGTTCTACCCGAAGGGGGATCCTCACCTCGTTGCGTTTGGCGAGATCGTCGCCTGCTACGGCGAGGACGATCTCTAGTCGCAAGGCGAGTTGACTTTGCCGCTGTCTTTCCCTCTAATGAGACGCCACGGCGGTGCACGTGAGCTTGCCGCCTTGATGGTTTTGCCTCGAGGAGGAGACGGTTTGGCGAACAAGCAGCCTTATCGATACCGCGTCCGGGCGATGGTCGTTGGGGACGCGGAGGCGGTCGCTCGTCTGGCACATCTGTTCGCGCCGGTGTCGACGACCGTGTTCCAGGGTATCGACGCCGAGGACGTGTCCTCCTGGGTCCGAGAGCGGCTGTCCAGGCCGGACTGGGCCGGGTTCGTGGGTGAGTTGGAAGGAGAGGTCGTGGGGTTCGCCTTCTGCCAGGACATGGAAAGCCAGCCCAGCGGCTTCGTCTTCCCGCAGGCGAAGGAAAGCGTCTACCTCATGTACCTAGCGGTGGACGAGGCGTTCCGCGGACAGGGCCTCGCGCGTGCGCTGCTCGAGGCCTGTGAGGGGCTTGCTCGCGACTGGGGACGCTCTGGGCTCTTCCTCGACGTGGCCGACGACAACCCCGCGCTTGGCCTCTACGAGCGCCTTGGGTTCGAGCACCTGGGCGCGCAGGTCTTCCTCCGCAAGAAGATCGAACTCTAGGCCGTCCGCGTGCCGAGGCGAGCGGCCGGCTTCTGTCTGTTCCACCCTTTCGTGACTCCGGCGGGTTCTTGCCGCGACCTGTCTAGTCCGTCGGCACGACCGGGACGTGCGGAAGGGTGATATCATGAAAGACGGTCAAGGACATGGCGCCGTGCTCGTCGCGCACCGCGAGGGTCACTCGGTACGTGCCCTGCAACGGGTAGTGCACCGTGATCACGGGGTCCGTCACAAGGCGGGTCATGTAGCCTTCCTGGGGGAACACGACCCCCGGGCCGCCCTCGGCCAATCCGAAGACCCACAGGTACGCGGTGATCGCGTCTCCATCTGGATCGAGCGACCCTCGCGCGTCAAGGGTCACCCAGAGTGGGTCCTCTGGATCCGGGTTGTAGCTCGCGCCGAACTCCGCGCTGGGCGGCTGATTGAGGAGCCCGCACCCAAAGAGGACAAGCGCAAAGACGAGGACAAGCGCCGTGCCGGCGAAACGCGTTCTTCCCATCGACCCACCTCCTAGCGGATCCACCATAGCACAACCGACCCTACGAGTCGAGCGGAACCGGCTAGGCCCGTTGCGGGACGAAGCGACCCCACCCTTCCTCGCCGAGGAACTCCCCGCGGTCGTAGACGACCCGTCCCCGGGCGATGGTCAGCACGGGCCGGCCGCGCAGGCGGCGGCCTTCGTAGGGGCAAAAATCCGTTCGCATGTGGAGATCGCTTGAGTGCAGGGTCCATTCGTCCTTGGGATCGACGAGCACGAGATCGGCGTCGGAGCCAGGCAGGATGGCGCCCTTCTGGGGGAAGATGCCGAGCGCCCGAGCCGGGCCGGAGCTGGTCAGTGCGGCAAGACGAGCGAGATCGATCCGATTCCGCGCCACTCCTTCGCCATACAAGAGTGGAAACAGAGTCTCCACTCCAGGGAGGCCGTAGGGCAGATCGAGGAACGACCCGGAGAAGAGTTTCTCCTCGCGAGTGAACGGGCAATGATCGCTCGCCACGAGGTCGATCTGGCCGCCGGAGAGTCCCTGCCACAGGGCGCGGCAGTCGCCCGGTGTCCGCAGCGGGGGGGTGGCGGCATACTGTGGACCGTCCCGCGTTGCGTAGACCCGCTCGTCAAGCAGAAGGTACTGAGGGCAGGTCTCGATGGTCAGGGCGACCCCGGATGCCCGCGCCGCCAGGGCCGAACGCAATCCAACCTCCGAGGAGACGTGGGCGATGCGCAGGGGCGAACCGGTGTAGAGAGCGATCATTCCGGCACGAGCGACCGCCTCGGCCTCGCAGAAGGGCGGGCGCGATCGGGCGAGAGACTCGATTCCCATTTCCCCCTTCTTCTCCAGTTCCTCGGTCAGCGCGCGAATGATCGCGTCGTTCTCCGCATGCACCACGGCCCGCCCCCCAAGGCGCGCCAAGGTGAGGAAGGCTCGGTAGAGCACGCCGTCGTCGCTCATCCGGCCGGAGCTCGAGTAGGTGAGGTAGAACTTGAACGTGCGCACGCCGAGGTCCATGGCCAGAGCGAACTCGTCCTCGCGGCCGGACTCCCATCCGACGACCTCCCCCTGCAGCGTGAAGTCGATGGCCGATCTTGCGGCTGCGGCGAGACGGGCCTCGATGGACTGCGGCAGGGACGTCTCGTGAGAACCAACTGAGAAGTCGGCGATCGTGGTGACCCCGCCGCACGCCGCCGCGATCGTCCCGGAGAGGAAATCGTCGCTCGAGCGACCTCCGCGCACTGCGAGCTCCATGTGGGTGTGGGCGTCGATCGCGCCCGGGAGCACCTCAAGGCCGCTGGCGTCGATCTCGCGGCCGCCGGAGAGCTCGGGGCCGATCGCCGCAATCCTCTCTCCCTCTATCCCGACGTCGGCCGTTCTCACCCCGTCCGGGAGAACGACCGCTCCATTCCGGATCACGAGGTCAAACATGAAGGAACTCCCCGAGAAGGCGAGCCACAAGATCCGCCGTGACCTCGCGCCGGTAGGTTCCGCTTGCGCGGACGTCGTCGATCGGGGAGACCGACTGCGCGGCGAGCGTCCGCGCCTCGTCGATCAGGCCGCTGGTCAACTCCCTTCCCTGCAAGAGTTCCTCGACGCGACGGAGGCGGAGCGGAGTCGGGGCGACGGATCCCGCGGCCAGGCGGGCCTCCTCGACGCGCCCCTTGCGCACCTGGAGCAACGCTCCCAGCGAGGCGATGGCGATGGTGAGCGCCTTGCGTCGCCCGATCTTGTGGAAGTAGGGGGTGAGCCGGGCATCGGGAATGGGGATCCTGATCAAACGGACGAACTCCCCCTGGGCAAGGGCGGTCTTCCCCGGTCCGAGGAGGAATCGCTCCACCGCCAGGGAGCGGTCCCCCTGAAGGCTCGTGAGAATCAGCTCGGCGTCAAGAAGGAGGAGCGCGATCACGCTGTCCGCGGCCGGGGAGGCGTTGACGAGGTTCCCTCCGAGCGTGCCGCGGCTTCGGATCTGGACCGATCCGAGCTTCTCCAGGACGAGCGCCAAGATGGGGAGGCGTTCCCTGATTGCCCGATCGGCGAGGAGGTCGGCGTAGGGTTCGGCTGCCCCGACCTCGAGCCAGTCCGCGCTCCACTTGAGGCCTCGGAGAGCCGGGAGGTCGGCGACATCGAGGAGGCGTGTGGGGCGGACCTGACCCCCGCGCATCTTGACGAGAAGGTCGGTCCCGCCGCAGAGGATCCGTGCGCCCGGATCGCTCAAGCCGTCGAGCAACTTGTCGGTCGAGCGGACCCTAGTGAACTCAAGGTCCATGGCGGCTCATCTCCTCGCGAGCGGCCCCTGGACGATCGAGGGCGTGGGGCACTTCGGGGTCGTTCGCCGGGATGGGTTCGACCTGGTTCTCATGCTGCGCTGGGCAACGCCTTCCGCCCTCATCGCCGGTCCGGGGACGAAGGGGTTGTCCGACGCGCGAGCGGCGGAAGCAGACGGGAAAGCCGCGCTTTCCATCGATCACGAGGCCTCCCTTTTCAGGGCTGCTGCGTAGCGCACGGCCTCGACGATCTTCGTGTAGCCGGTGCAGCGGCACAGGTTCCCTTCGAGCGCGGTGAGGATCTCCTCGTCGCTGGGGGATGGATTCGCCTCGAGGAGGGCGACGGCGGACAGGATGAACCCCGGCGTGCAGAAACCACACTGGACCGCACCCTTCTCCACAAACGCCTGTTGCACGGGATGAAGCGTTCGGCCGCTCGAGAGCCCCTCCACGGTGAGGACGGTCTTGCCGTCGGCCTGCGCGGCGAGAAGCAGGCAGGAGTTCACGGGCCGGCCGTCGAGAAGGACCGTGCACGCCCCGCACTCGCCCTCGCCGCACCCCTCCTTCGTCCCGGTGAGGTGCAGTTCCTCGCGCAGGAGGTCGAGGAGGCGCATGGAGGGATCGACGTCGCAGGAGACCGCTCGTCGGTTCACTTGCAGCTTGATCTTCACACGTGCTCCTTCACGGCGTCGAGGGTTGGGTCGATCTCGATCGGCTTTCCCGCGATCCGCCGGGCCGAGGCGATGTCCTTGAGACCGCTTCCGGTGATGAAGATCGCCGCGCTCCGGCCGGCGAGGCCTCCCTCCTTGGCTAGCTTCACGAGGCCGGCGAACGTTGCTGCCCCGGCTGGCTCGGCGAAGATGCCGGTTCGCTTGGCGAGCGTGGAGAGGGCACCAAGGATCTCTCCGTCGCTCACGGTGACGAACCGGCCGTGAGTCCGCGCCACGTAGGTGACCGCCTTGACGATGTCGCGTGGCTTACCCACGCAGATACTGTCGGCGACGGTGTGCGCCTCGAGGTCCTCGATAGCGACCTCGTTCCCGTCGTAGCGTGCGAAGGCTCTGGCGATCGGGGCAGACCCTTCTGCTTGAACCCCGATCACCTGAGGGATCGTGTCGATCAGCCCCAGGCGTTCGAGCTCTTCGAACCCCTTGCAGATCCCGCTCACGACCGAGCCGTCACCCACGGACACGAGAACTACGTCGGGGACTTCCCAAGAGAGCTGCTCGGCGAGCTCGAGCGCGCCTGTCTTCTTCCCCTCCACGAGATACGGGTTGATGGCGGCGGAGCGGTTGTACCACCCGAAGGCCTCAGCCGCCTGACAGGCGAGATCGTAGGCGGTGTCGTAGGAGCCACGGACGAGGAAGACCTTTGCCCCGTAGATGAGGAGTTGGGCGACCTTCGCCTCCGGAGCCGTCTGTGGAACGAAGATGACGGTCTCTAGCGGCGTCGCTGCTGCGAATCCGGCGAGCGAGCTAGCGGCGTTGCCGGTGGAGGCGCAGGTCACGACGCGCCGCCTCTTCTCCTGGGCCTTGATCACGACGACCGCGCTCGCCCGATCCTTGTACGAGCCGGTTGGGTTCTGTCCGTCGTCCTTGATGTGGAGCGAGGCAAGACCAAGCTCCGAGGCGAGGTGTGGGAAGGAGTAGAGCGGAGTGAATCCGACGCGCAGCGGCTGCACGAACTCTAGGCTCTCCACGGGCAAGATGGGAAGGTAGCGCCACATCGAACGCTCACTCTCGGCGTTGAAGT
>Ga0315294_10001370_pt1 | contig 26429 bp, 25 predicted proteins | sample YL17G13_40_MG_FD_203626 | JGI IMG/M metagenome (GOLD analysis project Ga0315294, IMG submission 203626) | Sediment microbial communities from Yellowstone Lake, YNP, Wyoming, USA - YL17G13_40 | ecosystem: Environmental > Aquatic > Freshwater > Lake > Sediment | place: USA: Wyoming | collected... | reverse complement strand
TAAACCACTGCTCTACATATCTTTGCTCTACTGTGCTTTCGCACCGCCAACATTTACCTCCTTCTGCCTGCTCATTGGCTAAAATTGATTTGCAATTCGGGCACCAGTTTGCCGGCGCTTTCTTTTTATATGCCAGACCTTTCTTATAAAATTGAAGAAACATCCATTGTGTCCATTTATAATATTCAGGTTCGCAGGTAATTACTTCCCTTGACCAGTCGTAGCAAGTACCAATAGATTTTAATTGTTCTTTCATTCTCTCAATGTTTTTATGAGTCCAGACTTTGGGGTGAATTCCTCTTTGTATCGCAGCATTCTCTGCCGGCAACCCAAAAGCATCAAAGCCGATAGGGTTCATAACATTAAATCCCTGCATTCTTTTTAGACGATTATATGAATCTGGAGGGGCATAATTATACCAATGCCCTATATGAAGATCGCCTGATGGATAAGGAAACATTACTAAATTATAAAAATTTTTCTTTCCCTCAGCCTTATCGGCAGTTTTATAGATCCCAGATTCTTCCCATAATTTTTGCCACTTCTTTTCAATTTTTTTATGATCGTATTTTTCCATACCCCGTAGGAAATTAAATATTTTTTGTTGTTATTATGTTAGACCTTTGGATAATATTATAGTTCATAGCCCTGTAGGTGGTATGGGATTTTTAAAAGAAAATATTTAAGTTAATAATTCTCTCATGAAATCCAATCTTATATTCCACGTTTTATCCTTATCGACGAAAACCCCTGAGATTTCCTACGGGGCATAAAATAGCCCTAATATTCTTAAATTTAGCACAAAAAATCAGCTTCCTCAAGCTGGCTTATCGTGCCTAGTATTGATTAATTCTTTCAGAATTTAAAGAAAAATATTGCTAAGATAGAAACACAAATAATTATTAGATATTTTGAAATCTGGTTAATCGATTGATAAACAGTATTTCCTTTCTTCAGAATCTGGAAATCGGTGGTATAAACAACTTCACAGGCGCCATTGCCAGTATCTGTTCTGATTGTACTGGTGGTTCTTGTTCCGCTCTGACCACGGGGAGATTTAATAGAATAATCTACAAGATATCCCTTTAAATATATTTGATCTCCGGTGGTTGCTTGTTTTATTGCTTTATAAACTTCATCATCTTTTGGCAAAAGGTGATTATTCGACCCTTGAGTAGAAGAGAATTTTTGGTACCAAGAAGAATTTATGCCATTTTTAAAATCGAAGTAGCAGGTAAATTCTCCGTGGCTGAATTTCATTTCTTGATAAACACCTGTTTTAATATTATCTCCCCACATAACGCAAATATCTTTTGTGTTAAAGGGGTCCTCTTTGTGCCAAAAATCAAACCAGTTTTCGCTATCGTAATGAGAAACGATTAATCCGTAGAGTTCATAGTTATATTTCGGGGTAATAGAGTAGGTAAATTCCTTTTTTTGTACCTGGAATTGATCTCTTTCTGTCTCTGCCTGAACGGGCTCTTGATACATTTTATTGATTATTTCTTTCTCCTGCGGAAGGTCGTCTTTGTGAATATAAGAATAAATAAAGAAGGCTATACCGATAAATAAAATTAACCTGACCAATCTTTTAAAGATTAACATTTCTGTCCGTGCTAATAATTGTTATTTTAAATTTTAAATAACTTTTTGGCGTTTTGAGTGGTTGTCTCGGCTATTTCTTCGTAGCTTATATTTTTTATCTCGGCGATTTTTTGAGCAATATATTTTACATAAAGCGGCTCATTTCTTTGATTTTCAAACGGGGGTGGCGTTAAATATGGACAATCTGTTTCGATCAAAATCTTTTCAATGGGTAATTTTTTAATTATTTCCTGCCAATCAGGTACGCCTTCTATCTTTTTAAAAATTAATCCGGTAAAACCCAGATAAAAACCTAAATCAAGATATTTTTGGGCTTGCTTTTCATTGCCTGTAAAACAATGAATCACGCCTTCTAGTTTATAGTTTTTAGTTTTTAGTTTATAGTTAAGGATTTCTGTGAGATCGTCGTGGGCAAGCCGGCAATGAAGAATTACTGGTAAATTTGAATCTTTAGCCAAACTTAACTGCTTTAAAAAAGCTTCTTTTTGTTTTTCCTTAAATTCCTCTAGCTTCTTTTTTGTTTTTGGCTTATACCAATAATCTAAACCAATTTCGCCAATAGCAACCACCTTGGGATTTTGAGCCAGTTCCTTGTATTTTTCATAATCAAGATCTTCTGCCCGAGTCTTAAATACAATCTGAGAATCAACTTCAGAATGATCAATCTTTCTATCTTCTAGATGAATTGGATGCAAACCAACAGCAGCATAAACTCCATTTTCGTATTTTTGAGCAATCTCAACCGCTCTTTTGCTCGTAGAATATTGCGAACCAATATTTATTACCCAAATATTATTCTCTAAGGCCCTTTTTATCACCTCATCAACATCTTCTTTGAAAGTGTTAAAATTTAGATGGGCATGACTATCAATTAGCATAATTTTATTTAAGACGGGGAAATAATGATTTGCTTTTTCCAATTTTAAGCTGCTTTGATATTCTTTCTGAGGTTTCTGGTAAAAAAGGTTCTAGCATCTGAGCAATATTGGCAATGGCGAATATCAGATTACTGATTACAAATTTTTGTTTTTCGCTTTCTTCCCAAGGTCTTTCTTTCTCAATATATTTATCGCAAGAACTAATTAAATTCCAAATTATGGCTAAAGCCTCACTAAACTTAAAATCATCTAAAGCTTTTCTGTAATCTTTCCAGGTTTCATCAATCTTGAGCTTGAATAATTTCTGATTATGCGATTCCGGTTTTATTTTATCAGCAAGAGTTAATACTCGTGCTACTAAATTTCCGAGACCCGAGGCCAAATCTGAATTATAACGACCTTCAAATTTCTCATAAGTAAAATCACCATCTTCAGTCGGCGGGATCTCCCTCAAAAGAAAATATCTTACAGCGTCTGTACCAACTTGTGGTGAGCTTACCGAACTATATTTTTTAACCAATTCAAAAGGGTCAATTACGTTTCCTAAACTTTTAGACATTTTTTGATCAGCTACCGTAATGAAACCGTGAACGAATATTGATTTTGGCAGCGGCAATCCTAATGACAAAAGCATTCCCGGCCAGATTAAACAATGAAATTTTTGAATATCTTTTCCAATACAATGGACATCTGCCGGCCAAAATTTCAGAAATTTTTTATTATTTTCGGCAAAACCTAAGGCAGAAATATAGTTCGAGAGGGCATCTGCCCAAACATAAATCGTTTGGCTTTCATCGTCGGGAACTGGGATCCCCCACTTTAGATCCTTTCTTGGCCGAGAGAAACTGATATCTTCTAATCCCTGCTTAATAAAGCTTAAATTCTCATTTTTCCGAGTCTCGGGAATTATTTTAATTATATCCTCTTTGATAAGTTTTTCTATTTCCTTTGAATATCTAGAGAGACTAAAAAAATAATTTTCTTCTTCAACTACTTCAGGTTCTTTTTGATGAATAATACATTTTCCATCTTTTAAATCTTTTTTTGTAATAAAAGCCTCACAGCCTGAACAATAAAGGCCTTTGTATTTCTTTTTGTAAATATCGCCTTTTTCTTTAAGCTTTAACCAGACTTTTTTGACTGCGGGCCAGTGCCTTTTTTGGTCGGTCGTTCGAATAAAATCACTAGTAGATAAATTTAAAATTTCTTTTAGGTCATTTACTTTTCCTGCGATTTTATCAACAAATTCTTTTGGGCTTTTCTTTTCTGCAGCTGCCGCTTTGACCACTTTTGCTCCATGCTCATCGGTGCCGGTTAAAAAGAAAACTTCTTTACCTAAAGATCTTTGGTAACGGGCAATAACATCAGCCTGAATAGATTCAAAGGCAAAACCGATATGAGGAAGAGCATTGGTATAAACTATACTGGTTGTGATATAATATTTTTTATTCTTGTCTGCCATAAATTTAAACAAGGAGGATAACCTCCTTTTATTGGCGCCTACTTTTTTAAACCCCGTCCCTTGGGACGGGGTCCATGGGAACAACAGAAAGCGTCAATGAGGATTCCAAAAGAGGCTACTCCTTTGGTCTTTGGGCGGATGGGTGAAAGCCCCGCCCAAAGAACGTTATTTACTTTATCACAAAATCTGACTGCAGTTATTTTTTACCAACCATTACTACAAACTCGCCTTTTATTTTATCTTTCTTAATTTTCTCAAGAACTTCTGTGATTTTGCCACGGTAGATCGTTTCAAATTTTTTAGTTAATTCTCTACAGACTATAATATTATCTTTACCCTCAGTTGCTGATTTTAGCTCTTCCAGGGTTTTCGTAATTCTATAAGGAGATTCATAGAAAATTACAGGGTATTTTGATTTAGTAATTTCTTCAAAGAATTTTTTTCTTTTTCTTTTTTTCGGAGGAAAGCCTAAAAATTGAAATTTATCCATTGAAAAACCAGAGATACTTGCTGCGGCAGTAACTGCAGATGGCCCAGGAATAGGAACAATTTTTGCCCTATCACCCACCGACTCAATCACTTTTTCTATTAGTTTATTTCCCGGATCAGAAATTCCGGGAGTTCCTGCGTCAGAAACTAAAGCTAAATTTTTATTCTCTTTTAGAAGCTGGACTATATTGGCTATCTTTTGAAATTTTGAATGCTGATGATAGCTTAAAGTAGGGGTTTTAATATTATAATGATTAAGAAGTTTTTGGGTCACTCTTGTATCTTCGCACAAAATCAGGTCAACCTCTTTTAGTATTTCTAAAGATCTTAGCGTGATATCGCTGAGATTCCCGATGGGGGTTGAAACAATATATAAATTCATAAAACCGCCGCCTCTTCTTCTCTTTTTTTCTTCAAATAATCCCCCGCAAATTCAACTAAAATTCCGGCAAATGGTATGGCTAGAATTGCCCCCCAAAATCCAAGAAGTTTTCCGCCAACGGCTATCGAAACCAGAACTAAGACAGGAGAAAGATCAACAAATTTTTTAGTTAATATTGGGGTAAGGATATTATTTTCGATCTGCTGGATAAGGATAAAGGCGATAAGAGCAATGATTGCTTTTGACATGCTATCTAAAGAAACTAATAAAATAATTAAGATTCCCGTAACAACCGGACCAATAAAAGGAATAAAATTCAAAAATCCAGCAGATATTCCTAGAGAAAGAGGATATTTTGTATTAATGATTAAAAAGGAAAAATAGGAAAGTACGCCAACAAAAACGCAAGATATAATCCTGCTCAAGAACCAACCGCTAATTTTCTTTTGAGACTTATGCCAAATATTAAGAACGAAATTTTCATATCTCTTGGGAAATAGAACGAGCAAACTTCTTTCAATAGCTCTTTCTTCCAGAGAAAGGAAAATAGCGACAGTAACGACAAAAAGCGTAGAAAGAACGCCACCGAAAATGGCCGCGGCTGCCCCAAAAAAACCCACCGTCATCTTTTCTAAGGTTTTATTTATAATTCCAATAAAGCTCTCGATATCTTTAAAGGCTGCGATTCCCAATCCCCTTAGGGACGGAGAGATTTTTTCAAAATATTCCGGTAGAATTTGAGAAAAGTTTTTAAGCTCTATTATGAAAGGAGAAGATAATAAATAAATCAGAATTGTGATTATTCCGAAGGCCCCAACGTAAACAAAAAGAACAGATAATATTCGAGGAATTTTTCTTCTCTGAAGAAAATCAACCACTGGATTGAATAAAATAGAAATGACTGTGGCGAAAATGACAAAAACCAAAATATCTCTGATTAAATAGATAATATAAAAGGATAAAGCGGCGATCCCAATCTTTAGAATTGCTGACCAGGATATATCTAAAACAGAATTCTGGCTCATATTTTTAATAATTTTCTAAACCTTGACTTGTCTTTAAACGGCCCAATTAGGGCTAAATTAAGTTTTCCCGGTTGAAATATTTCTCTGGCTAATTTTTGAACATCTCCAGTTGTCACTTTGTCTATTTCTTTAATCTTTTCTTTTATTGTTAAAATTCTATTCTCCAATAACTCCTGTGCCGCATAAAAACTGGCTTGAGAGTCAGAGGATTCTAAAGATAAAATCAGGTTTCCTTTTAAATAATCTTTCGCTTTTTGCAATTCATATTTATTAATCTTATTTTCTTTCAAAGATTTATACTCTTTTAGAATTAAACTTATTGCTTTTTCAACATTTTTATGCTCAATGCCGCTTTGGGTAACTAAATAGCCAGTATCGGTGGTGTTGTCAGATGATGTACGAATATAATAACACAAACCGGCTCTTTCTCTAACCGATATAAAAAGCCGAGAGCTCATATTCCCGCCCAAGATAGTAGCCAACACTACCTGGGTATATCTTTCAGGCTCAAATAAATTATAGCCCCTTACCCCTAGACAAAGATGGGTCTGGTCAGTTTCTTTAAAGTGGATTAAGCTTTTGGGATGATTTTGTCGTTCAATAACTTTTAGTTTTTCCCCTGGGACATCCTCTTTTATATTTTTGAAATATTTTTTTATTTTTTTCTCTATAGCAACAGAATCTATATTCCCGGCGACACAAACGATTGTGTTTGAGGTTAAATAATGACTATTGAAATATTTTAAGATTTGCCCCCTCTTAATTGCTAAAATATTCTCTTTCTCCCCTGCTATCATCCAGCCCGCCGGCTGGTCTCCATAAAGTAATTTCTCCCAAAGGTCGTTAACATAACTCATTGGCATATCCAGGTACATATTTATCTCTTCAGTTATCACCCTTTTTTCCCGCCCGATTTCCTGTTTTTCGAATTTTGAATTCAAAAGGATATCTGAAACCCAATCTAGGGCTAAGTCTAAATGCTGATAATCAACTTTAGCCCAATACCCGGTTAATTCTTTTGAAGTGAATGCGTTATAAAAACCTCCAACCCTATCAAGGGTTTCGGCAATTTTTAAAGTATTTGGCCTCTTTTTTGTCCCCTTAAAAAACAGATGCTCCAAAAAATGAGAGATACCGTTAATCTCTTTTGTCTCATATTTTGAGCCCGTCTTTACTAATACCAAAACGGTAACTGCCCGGCTATTTCTTATAGGGACAGTTAGAATTCGAAGGCCGTTTTTGAGGATAGTTTTTTTAAACATTGTTCTTAGATTTTATCAAATTTTTAATCAGGAATGAAGCCTATTTTTACCCGTAGAAAATATTAATTGTTTATCTAGCCAGATAACGGGAATAACTGAGATTAAACCAATTATTATTCCGCCTAAAACATCGCTAGGATAATGCATGCCAACATAGATTCGGGAAAATCCTAATAATAAAATAAAGATAATCGAAAAAAATATCAACCAATTTTTTCTTAATTTAAAGAGATAAAAAATAATTAACAAGGCGGCGACTGAAGCTGCCACATGGCCCGAAGGAAAAGAACTATTTTCCCATATCTTACCAAGGACTTTCGCCCCCTCGATAACTTCAAATGGTCTTTGTCGAAAGAAAAACAATTTTAATGGTATATTAACCAGCCAGGAGTTTAAAAGCAAAGTGATTAATATTAGAATTATTTTCCTTTTTTTATCTTTTCTATCAAAAATTAATATGAAAAAACAAGTTAATAACCAGAGTAAACCTCCCTCTGTAATCAGACTTGTCCCTAAAGTTAAAGTATCCAGAAATTTATTTTGGAGATGATTTACCAGAAGAAAAATTTGAGCATCAAGATTGATAAGAAAATCCATTTATTTATCTTACCACTTTTTAGAATACGTGTCCTATGCCCCGTAGGAAATTAAATATTTTCAGTTGTTGTTATGGTAAGTCTTTGGATATCTCTATGATTATTGTTATTTATATAAACAAGGGTTTTTAGGTAGAAAATATTTGACACTATGTGTATCCCGAGGAAATTTAATCCTGAATACTCTATTTTGATTTATCAACGAAAACCCTTTGGTTTCCTACGGGGTATGGAAATAAAACTATGCTATAATGAGCCAATATGAAAATAGGCTTTTTTACCGATACTTATCTGCCAGCTTCCAGGGGGATAGATGTTTCGGTAGAAACTTTCAGAGAAAGTCTAGAAAAAATGGGACATCAGGTCTATGTCTATGCTCAACGGGTACCCGGCTATAAAGATGAAAATCCAAATGTTTTCAGATTCACATCTGTCAGGTTGGTAAAGGAACCAGCCATGAGGTTTGTATTCCCTATCTTCCCTTGGCCAGAATTTAAAAAAGCAATGGGCCAAAAATTAGATATTGTTCATATCCATACTCCTTTCTCTGTTGGTTTTTTAGGTAGATATATTGCAAAAAAGCAGAAAATACCATTAGTTTATACTCATCATGCTCGATATCCTTCCCATGCTAAATTATATTTTAAGGAAAAGTATGTTTTGCCTTATTTAGCGAAATCACTATGTGGCTGGTTCGCTAATAGTGCCAATTCTGTTATTGCTCCTTCTTCAAAAATTAAGGAAGAATTAAGGACCTATTATAATGTTAGGGAATCGATACCTATTTACGTGATTTTAACTAGTGTAGATTTGAACAAATTTAAACAATCGTTAGAAAACCGGAAAAAATTAAGGAAAGATTTAAATATTGATTTTTTATCTAAGGTATTACTTTTTGTTGGCTCGATTAATGCGGCTAAGAATTCAGAATTTTTATTTGATGTTGCTAGTGAAATAATCAAAATGAGAAAAGACACTTACCTGATTATGGCCGGTGATGGAGAATTAAAAAAAGAGTTAAGCGAAAAGGCAAAGAAGTTAAAATTAGATAAATATATAAAATTAGTGGGCTCGGTGCCGCATGAAAAAATTCCGCAGTATTACCAATCGGCTGATCTTTTCCTATTTACTTCATTAACCGATACTCAAGGTATTGTACTCTTAGAGGCTATGGCAACTGGAATCCCGGTTATTTGTTTAAAAGATGATGCTTTTGATGGGGTAGTAATTGATGGTAAAAATGGTTACGTTATATCTAAGCCGTCAATTAAGCTATTCGCTCAAAAAATTAATCAACTATTAGATAGTCCGGATTTATTTAAGCAATTTTCTTTGGATGCTAGACAAACAGCTTTAAAATTCTCTAGGGAAAATGAAACTGAAAAAATAGTTAATATTTATAAAAAAGTTATTAATCAACCATAATGAGAATAGGGTTCTTTACCGATACTTATCTTCCAGTGGTTCACGGTGTTGTGATTTCGATCGAGACCTTTAGGAAAAGCCTAGAAAAAATGGGGCATAAAGTTTTTATTTATGCGCCTCATGTTCCGGGCTACAAAGATAAAAATCCAAACGTTTTCCGTTTTGAGTCTATAAGAGTTATTGAAAAGCCCGAAATGAGGCTCGCTCTCCCTTTTTTGCCAAAAGATCATACCGGCAAAGTTTTAGATTTTAAATTAGATATCGCTCACGCTCATACGCCATTTAGCATGGGATTTCTGGCAAAATATATTGCAGATCATCAAAAAATCCCCTTAGTTTATACCCATCACACTCATTATCCTGAATATGCAAAGTTCTATATTAAAGAAAAAATAATAACTCCTCTTCTGGCTAGATTTTTAAGCGCTTGGTATTCGAATATGGCAGACGTAATCATTGCTCCTTCATATAAAATTAAAAAGCTTTTGCAAGAATACGGAGTGAAGAAGAAAAAACCAATTTATGTTTTACCAACCGGGGTTAATCCTAAAGTTTTCAAACCGTCTAGGAGAATAAAATTAAGGTTGAGAAAAAAGTTAAAAATATTTCCTAAATCAAGGATTCTTGTTTTTGTTGGAAGAATGGGAAAGGAAAAAAATCCTGAATTTCTTTTGAGAGTAATGGGAGAAATTTTAAAAAGAAATAATGATGTCTTTTTACTGATGGTAGGAGATGGACCAGCCCTAAAAGAGTTCCAGAAAATAAGCCAAAAGCTCGGAATAGAAAATAATGTAATATTTACTAAAGCTGTTCCTTATAAAGAAATACCTGATTACTATCAAGCTTCTGATATTTTTGTCTTTGCTTCCCTAACTGATACCCAGGGAATAGTGATTTTAGAAGCTATGGCTTCGGGGCTTCCAATTGTTGCCTTAAAAGATGCCGCATTCCAAGAAGTGGTAGTTTATAATAAAAACGGCTTTCTTATCAAGAAAGCATCAACTAAAATTTTTGCAAATATAATTTTAAAGATTTTAAATGACTCCCGTTTTTATCGTAAATTATCACATAACTCTCGAAAATTCGCCTACGCTTTTTCTGAAGAAAATCAAGCAAAAAAATTGTTAAAAATTTATAAAAACCTGGTCTAGGTCAATAAATTATTCGTTCCAAAAGTGCCAGTTAAAAAAGCTGGCATTTTAAATTAAGCTATTTTAGAATTTTCTTTTTTGTCTATAAAAATTTTCTTTATCAAGCTAACGCCAAAATTGACAATAACAAAAATTCCAAAAAGAGCAAAAATTATATCTGCTCCGCGAGTGATAATAGTAAAGGCAGCGGCTGTATTCATTCCTAGCCCTAAACCATTAAATACAAAAATTTGAATTACCTCATAAACTCCTAAATCAGCTGGAATCGGAAAAGCCTGAACCAAGGTAGAAAAACTAAGCACAGAGAGAGAGGAAAAGAAATTTAGAGATTTTCCCAAAAAGAAGACCAGAACATACGTTCGGTAGAGGGCGGCCGCTTCCCGCAAAAAAGCGAAGATTAATATCTTCCAAAAGTTAAACTTCTTGAGGTTAAAAAAGATAAAAATTTCTCTCTCGACTTCAAAAAAACGGTTCCCTGTTTCTCCCCTCAAGAAAATCTTAACCAAGCTTTCTTTTCTTAAAATTTTAAAATAAGAAAAAAAGAGCAAAGTTGCCCCAATCAAAAATCCGCTACCTAGAATTATTGCTAAATTTTGGGGAGGTAATCCTATTTTTAGAAGAAAATAAAGAACACCAAAAAGAATTATTATAAAATGAGACGTAATTTCTAAAATCCGGTCAATAATAGCAGAGGAAACAGCTATTTTCAGGGGTACATTGGTTTTTTCTTTCAAGATGTATCCCCGTAAAACATCGGCGCTGAAAGGAATTATTGGGGCTAAATAGCTAACCAAGTGAGAGGCTAAAAATGGTTTAAGAAGTTTTGAAATTGGAATTTTATATCCTTGGTTTTTAAGAACTTCTTGCCATCTCCAGGTAGCTAAAAATATAATTAAGAAAGTTAAACCCAAGACAATAAAACCTTCTCTAATTGAAAAACTATGGAATACGGCGCTAATCTCAGACCAGCCAACAAATTTAATAGTCCAAATAAAAAGGGCTATGCCAATAAAAAAAGAGGTTAAAAAAAATAGAACTCTTTTCATTCCTTAGAATTAAATTGCTGTTAGGTTTTCCTGGCTAAAATTCCGTACAAAGCCCCAAGCGCTCCTTTTTCCTCTCTGATTATCTCTAAACCATTTTCTTGGAAAAGAAATTGCATCTCTTTTTTAGTAAATGGGATTTCTTTTATCCCCAAATGACTATTTATTATTTGAATAGGCTTGAATGCGAGCGAAGAAATCGGTACCCAAACCATAATTAATCCTCCGGTTTTCACACATTGAGCATGTCTTTCTATCGCCAATGATCGGTCCCTACCGCCAAAATGCTCTACCAGACCTGTACTGTGAGCAAAGTCGTAATCTTCACTAAAGGGATTTTTTAAAATATCTCTTTGAATTTTTCTTACCTGGCAAGGATAAATTTTTGGCGAAACTCTAACTAGCGCTTTCTCGCTGAAATCAACTAAAGTAACCGATTTTACTCTATGGTTTTGGGCGATATAAAGACTATTACTCCCGGTTCCGCTACCTAACTCAATAATATCTTTATTTTCAAGAGAAAGAGAACCTAAAAGCCTGTCAATCGCTTTAAAGTAAAGCTGTTTTCTAATAAAATTTTCAACAAACCTGGAGGCGGGAAGCCGAGGATAAAAGTTTGTAATCTTATTTGTCCAGAGTTTATCCCAAAGCCGACTTGAATTTTCTACAGAATCCATTCGTTTTTTGATTTAATATTAGTAAATAATCTTTTTGCCCCTCACCCCTCTTACTCCTTGCTGCCAAGCAGAAGGAAATCTCCAGAATGGATAGCCAAAGAGCTTCTCTCTTCTGGCCGAGCTTCCAATCAGAACAGTGGGGCAATATTTTATTGAAAATACTCCAAATTTCTTTAGAGTTCTTAAGCCCAAATCCAAGTCTTCTCGATACCCTTCTAGGGGGTTTTTATTTCTGTCATAACCTCCTATTTCCCAAAAAATCTTTTTCCAAAGACAAGAACCGTTTCTTCCTGAAGTATAAAAATAAGGCTTGAAAAAGCGATTAAAAATCCAGAGGAAATTATGAAGCAAACTGTCGTAACAGCAGATTCCGCCATGAGAGAAAACGACCTTTTCCGATAGCTCATTAACCATTCTTTCAACATAACGATTCTCAAGAATACTGTCTGCGTCAATAAAAAAAAGGATCTCTCCTTTGGCTATTTTTGCTCCCTCATTTCTAACATGAGGGAGATTTTTACCCTCTACCTTTATTGTTCTTGCTCCAAATTCCGCGGCAATTTCTTGGGTTTTATCTGCAGAAAAATTATCCGCCACAATTATTTCAATATTTTTATAAGTCTGGCTCTTTATGCTTTTTAGGCAGTTTGGCAGATAGTCTTCTTCGTTAAGAGCTGGGATAATTACAGAAACCAAAGGGCCCTCGGCAATACTGGGAGGGCCTGAAGAAAAACTCTTTACGACTTTATTGCGAGCATTCAGGGACATTGCTAACATTACCAGCAAAAAAAAGGTTATTACCGAAGAGACCAATAAAGAAATTATAAAAATCATGCTGTTATTTCAATTTTTTGGTTAAAACCTCGGCTAAATCATTAATTTTAATCCTTTCCTGCGCCATTGTGTCGCGATCTCTAATCGTTACATCATCTTGCTCTAAGGTTTCGAAATCAATGGTAATGCTATATGGTGTTCCAATCTCGTCCTGTCTTCTGTAACGACGGCCTATTGAGCCAAGCTCATCATATTGACAGATGAAATGTGGTTTTAATAACCGATAAACTTCTTTTGCCTTATTGGCTAATTCTATCTTATTTCTAACTAAAGGTAAAACCGCTACCTTTATCGGCGCTAGAGACCTATGGAGCTTAAGCAAAACCTCAACTTCTTTAGCGGCCTTTGTGGTTTCTGTTCTTGCCCCTTTTATTTCTTCATATCCATCAACCAAAAGGGCCAATAATAACCTTTCAATACCCAAGGTCGGCTCAATAACATAAGGGATATATCTCTTACTGACTTCTTCGTCAAAATAATCTAAATCTCTACCTGAAAATTTTGAGTGCTGCGACAGGTCAAAATCGGTTCTATTGGCAATACCGGCTAGCTCTGACCAGCCGAATGGAAACTTATATTCGATATCAACTGTTCTTTTTGAATAATGGGCTAGTGCTTCCTTCTTATGCTCAAGCCTTCTTAAATTTTCTTTTTTGAGACCTAAATACAGAAAAAATCTCTCCCATTCTGCAACCCATGTTTCGAATATTTCCTCGTCAGTTCCGGGTTTCACAAAATATTCAATTTCGGCAATATCAAATTCCCGGGACCGGAAAATAAAATTGCCAGTAGTTATTTCATTTCTGAAAGAACGGCCAATTTGGGCAATGCCAAAGGGAATTTTTAGCCTCATTGTTTCCTGAATTTGGGCAAAATTGGTAAACATTGACTGGGCGGTCTCTGGCCGCAAATAAGCCTGATGCGATTTATCCTCAACCGGACCAAGGAAAGTTTTAAACATTAAGTTAAATTGTTTTGATTCAGTAAATTCTTTGCCACCGCATTGAGAGCATTGATCTTTCTCTTTTGCCTTTCCTTGCCCAACAAATTCACCGCTTTCCATATGATCTGCCCTGAACCTATTGTGACAATTTTTGCATTCAACCAAAGGGTCAGTAAAATTCTTAATATGCCCCGAAGCTTCCCATACTTTCGGATGCATAATAACAGTCCCGTCAATTAAAACAATATCGTTTCTTTCCTGGACAAATCTTTTTAGCCATTCCTGCTTTATATTATTTTTCAAAAGAGAACCTAAGGGACCGAAATCCCAAAGAGCTTCCACCCCGCCATAAATTTCCGAGGATTGAAAAATAAAACCTCTACGCTTAGCTAAAGAGGTAATTTTTTGCATTAAATCCATAATTTAGATTCTTATCTTTATTGCACTATTCCCTGTTGGTCGGTAACGAGCGGATCGTCCGGTAAAGCTGTAGTTATGGCCGGAGCTGAAGCTTCCAGCATTTTTCCTGTCCAAGTATCTTCGTCAACCATTCTTGCTTCTGAAATAATTATCGGAGTCTGGCCTTTCTGGTCTAAGGTTGGCGTAAAAGCAATTTGGAAATTAATTTCTGATCCAAACTGTCCAGCTATTAAATCTCCGATGTCCCAAACAATCTCTCTGCTGACTGGGTCAAAAAATAATTTCGCCTCCTTTGGCTGAAATTGGTCAGTCAGTCTAGATTGAACCGGCAGAACAGCTCTTACTTTTGTATTTTTCAAATCGTTAAGTAGGCTTTTAATTTGCCAAGAAATATTGTAGGTAGTAGAAGAACCAACCTGAGGAGGAATAGGTCCTATGTTTTCGAAGACTCCTTGATTATAATAGCCCTTCTGGGTAATTATTACCTGAGAATTGATTTTGGTTATAATTTGCTCTGTTGCTTTACTTAGATTGATTCGAGCTTCTGCAAAAGGATTTTTGCTGTCTGTCGAAAGATCGGATTTTAATTTTACCCAAAACTCAACCCTCCCTTCTTCTAGGGGGGCTAGAAGTCGAAGTTGGGGCACTGATGTTTTGTCCCAAAAAATAGTTCCCTTAGCTCCTTCTTCTTGAAGTTGTCCAGAATCGGCCTTCACGGTTTTGAAATCAAAAATTCCTGACTCCAAAGAAACTCTTAAAAATAAGTCCTCTAGGGCATTATCTCCAATATTCTTAAAGAAAATTTCGTAATGTAAATAATCACCGGGGTTGGCGCTATATTGAGGAGAGCCATTAACTTGCCAGGAAAGATAAATTGAGGGGCTAACGAGCTCTATTCCTTTGATTGCTTCCCTCAGAACAATTCCACTATCTCCTTGCCAAGAAACTAGCTGGGCTTTAAAAATCTTTTGAGTGGATACGTCTCCGGCAATTTTTCCCTTAACTTCAATTCTTCCTCCTTCGTTTTTATTTAATAGTCCGATTTCCCACTCATCTTGGTTTATGCCTCTGGGCTTTGATTCTAAAAATTGGAAATCAGAGGGATAATTAATTTTTATTCGCAGATTTGAAATAGGGAAAGATGCGTTGGATTTATAATTGATTCTTAAGTTAATTTCTCTACCAGTTTCCAGCTTTGAAGGAAAATCAAAATTAAAGTCTATTGGAACAGTTTTAACCACTGAAGTAAAGGAGGTAGTTCTATCGAAACGGGCTTTTAAATTTTTTGGCCTCCAGCTTAAATTAACCCTAGCTGTTTGCGGATCGTTTTCTTCTCCTAAGATTCTAGCTTTAAAAGAAACCGTTTTTTCTTCTCCGGAATATATGTCTTCAAGGTTAATTTCTTGCCTTAGAGATTTTCCTTCTTCTAAAATTGCATTTTCCGGATACTCAAAGGTAAGCTTTGCGTCCTCTAACGTAATGCTGCCGTTATTTTTATACTTAACAAGATACTCAAATTCTCCAGCTAATTCAACTTCATTGGGGGCTAAGATTTCAAGCTTTAAGCTTCCGCGAGAGTATATATTGCGCCAATAAAACCAAACTCCCGATAATAAAATAATAACGCAAAAAATTATGAGAATTTTAAGGATTCTATTAAAAACCATATTTCTAGGATTAATGATATCAAAAAGTGTCAAAATTGGGAAACAACCCTTTCCCCTGGGGAAAAAAGATAGTCATCGCAGGCGATACTCAGAGTTTTTAAATGCTCTTGATTAATCTTTAACTTCTTTACTTTATCCCAATCTTTCTCCAGAAGAAAGCGGAGAATTTTAATAAAGTCTTGATTGATTTTTTGTCCACGCTTTATTTTTTTAAAGCATGGGCCGCAAATTGTACCTCCCTCTTGATTATTGAAATAAAGCTGACCGAAAGATAACTTTTTTTGGCAAATAACGCAATTATAAAGCTGGGGAGTGTAACCTAGAGCAGAAATGAAATTCCAAAAAAAATAATAATATAGCAATAAAGAGTATTTTAAAGATAGTGAAGTCTGGTTCAGCTGATTGAAAGTGTTGACCGTTAAATCCCAAGCTTTAGGGTCTTTTTCTTCTCCTTTTAAGAAACTACTTAGAGTCTCGGCGATTTTATGGGAAATTTTTAATTTCCCCAGCTCTTTTCTTATGTTGGGAAATTTTTCTACTAGCAATGCTTCGGTTAATGTTTTATATGCTTTGCCTTGAATAAATTCCATATCTGTTAAGTAAAAAATATCTGCTCCACCCCTAAGCTTTGATTTACTTTTTCTTATGGCTCTGCCAAGAACTTCAATTTTTCCAAAGTCTTTCGTGAAAACTGAGAAAACTTGATCTGCTTCCCCGCGGTCATCCTTTTTAAAAATTAGACTGAGAGTTCGGTAATGAACGAACATCTGTTTACTCTATGAACCTAATTCCCTTTTTAGAACTCGTATTTCCCTCTCAATCCTCCATTTTTCATCCGGGGTTTTTGCTCTGGATTTCTCCATTTCTAAGTCTTTGTATAGCTGTGGTAATTTACCCTTCTTAAGGTAAGAGCCGGATTTTCTGTTCAAATCTTGCCCAATACTAATCCTTTCTTTTTCCGAAAGCATCCCAGAAAGACCCGGAACAGAAGGATTAGCTTTCCGTAATCTCCAGGCAACCTCATCCATTCGAACATGCGGTCTTCCTCCAAAAACTGAAGTATCTTTTGGAGGGGAGGACGCTGGTTTTGACGGCGCTGGTTTAGCAGGAAGTGGCGCTGCTTTCCCGGTTGATAATTGTTGTCTTTTATCACTTAAAGCCATCTGTTTAAATTTTTTTAATTCTTATCAATAATTTTTGTTGATCGACCTTTAGTTCTTTTTCTAAGTCAAAAGGTTTTTCTGGTTTTTCCTCTAAAGATAAATCTTTAACTCTAGCTTCGGTTAAAATAAACTCTTTATTCTTTATCAAAATTTTATTAATTTCTTGAGAACCAGAATATTGAACCAAAATTTTATCTTTGGGTTTTAAGCCAATATTTTTCCGCATATCTTGAACACAACGAATAATTTCCCTTACTGCTCCTTCTTCTTTCAGCTCATCGGTAATCTCCGTATCAAGCTTTATTTTGTCTTTTAAATTATTGTCAAAAAGTATCTCTTTGATATTAATTTCATCTTTTATTAAATCTACAAATTCAGTATCCAGTTTCTCTTCTTTAATTTCCAATTTTCTTAATGGCTGCCTGACTTTTATTCCAGCTTTTACCCTTTCTGCCAGAGCCAAAGCTACAATTTCTCTTGTTTTTTTCATTTTATCTTCAAGATTTTGATCTATTAAATTTCTATCTGGCTTTGGATAGTCTAGCAAATGGACCGATTCAGCTTCTTTGGTGTCTAATTCCTGGTATATTTTCTCAGATATAAAAGGGCAAAAAGGAGCTAGAAGCTTAGATAGTTCTAAAATTACATAATAGAGAATTTGGCAAGCTTCTTCTTTTTCTATTGCTTTTTCAGGATGGAACCTTTTCCTAGAGCGCCGGATATACCAATTTGACAAGGCGTCAATAAAATCATCAAACAGCCTAGCTGCACCGATTATGTCGTAATCATCTAATTTTTTTATTAATTGTAAATTCAAATCGTGGGTTTTTGATAAAATCCAGCGGTCAAGAATATTTTTTGATTTAAAATCTTTTTTTGGTTTAAATTTTTCGTCAACATAGGTTATAAAAAAATTCTTTGTATTATATAAAGTATCAAAAAATCTCCGATATAAAGACTGCATATCTTTAAAGTCAAATCTTTTAGGTTCGGCAATCTGGTTTATTGTATAAAAATAAAATCTGGCAACATCTGCGCCATACTGGTTAACAACATCTTTTGGCCAAACGACATTGCCCTTTGATTTTGACATCTTCTGGCCTTTTGCGTCCAAAACAATACCGTTAGAAACTACATTTTTATAAGAAGTGCCGAGGCCTAAAATCGTTGAAACTGCCAAAAGGGTATAAAACCAACCCCGTGTTTGATCGATTCCTTCGGCAATAAAATCTGCCGGGAAGGAAATATTGTTATCAATTCTCTCTTTGTTCTGGAAGGGATAATGCCATTGAGCGAGAGGCATTGAGCCTGAATCAAACCAGCAATCAGCTACCTCTTTTACTCTATGCATTTTTTCTCCGCACTCACATTGAAAAGTAATACTATCAATATAAGGTCGGTGCAGATCATCTAGATTTTGGCCTGATTTCTCTTTTAATTCCTGAATGCTGCCAATACAGGCTTTTTTTCCGCATTCTTCGCATTCCCAAATCGGTAAGGGTGTCCCCCAATATCTTTCTCTTGATAAGTTCCAGTCTTTAACTTCTCTAAGCCATTCTCCGAATCTGCCTTCTTTTAAATACTCTGGCACCCAATTTATTTTTTCATTATTTTCAATCAATTTTTCTTTAACAGCTGTCATCTTAATAAACCAGGATGTTTTAGCATAATAAAGCAGGGGTGAGTCACATCTCCAACAAAAAGGATAGTCATGCTCGTACATTTCATCCTTGTAAAGCAGACTTCTTTTTTTTAAATCTTCAATGATTGGAGCATCAGCGTCTTTAACGTAGACACCTGGCCAATTTTTCACTTCTTTTTTAAATTTTCCTTCCTCGTCAACTGTCATTAGAATCGGTAAATCGTTTTCTTTACCAATCTCCATATCTTCTTCGCCAAAAGCTGGTGCTATATGGACAAGCCCTGTTCCTTCTGCTACCGATACAAAATTACCCGAAATAATAAAATAAGCTTTTTTATCGGGTTTTATAAAATTAAATAGTGGCTCGTATTCTAATTTTAATAATTTATCTCCTTTAAATTCCTCCTCTATTTTATATTCTTTATCAAGCGCGATCAGTCTTTCTTTAGCTAAAATTAAATAGATATCATCGGTTTTAACTTTGACATAAGAAAATTCGGGATTGATTGCAATTGCTACATTTCCAGGCAACGTCCAGGGCGTAGTAGTCCAAACTAAAAGATAGGTATTTTTTTCTCCTTTTACTCTAAATTTTATATAAATAGAATTTTCCTTTATGGTCTGATACCCCTGGGCAACTTCATGAGAAGAAAGAGAGGTCCCGCACCTTGAACAGTAAGGAACGACTTTATAATCTTTATATAATAAACCTTTATCCCAAATCTGTTTTAAAATCCACCACAAAGATTCAATATAATCATTGCTACAGGTAATATAGGCTGCTTCCAAATCAAGCCAAAAGCCAATTCTTTCTGTAAATTCTTCCCATTCTTTTTTGTAAGTAAAGACGCTGTTTCTGCACGCTGTAATAAATTTTTCTATCCCGATCATTTCGATATCTCTTTTTGCTTTTATATTTAATTTTTTCTCAGCTTCTACCTCGGTAGGCAGGCCATGGGTATCCCAGCCGGCTTTTCTTTCAACAAAAAAACCCTGCATAGTTTTATAACGTAAAATCACATCTTTAACGGCCCTCGATAAAAGATGATGAATACCGGGTAATCCGTTGGCGTAGGGCGGTCCTTCATAAAAAACAAAACGCGGGCCATTTTTGGTCTTTTCTAAACTCTTTTCAAATATTTTATTCTCTTTCCAGAACTTTAATATTTCTTCTTCAATTTTAGGTAAATTTAACTCCATGTCCCGTAGAAAATAAGGTGTTAAAGCTTTCTAAACTCACCGGGTTTTATATAAGAACCCTTAGAGATTTCCTTTAATAAGTCTTGGTTAGGTAAACATTTTATCGTTCCTTCTAGCAGCCAGAGCGGGTCTCCATGGCTAACAATAAGAATCTTTTTCTTTTTGTGTTTTTTTTCAATTTCTTTAAAGAAATTTAACAATCTTTTTCTAACATCATTCCAGCTTTCTCCCCTTTTGATCTTTTGGGTAAATCTTTTTGTACTAAGAGGATACGCGCGGTAAAATTCCTCTTTTAATCTACCATGGTAGATTCCGATGTTTATATCCCTTAATCTCTTGTCAAAACTAATTTTAAGCCCTATTTCTTTGGCCACAATTCCAGCAGTCTGTCTGGTTCTATATATATCTGACGAACAGATTAAATCAATTTTTTCTCTTTTGAGTTTTTTTGCGGCTTTTTTTATTTGATTTATGCCTTTTTTCGTCAGCTTTACAGGCGGCTTATCTGGCCAATTATAGATAAACTTTCTTCTTTTTGTTATCTGGGTTTCGCCGTGCCTTAAAATAAAATATTGATTGTTTAATTTCATACCCCGTAGGAAATAAAGTATTTTCCGTTAATTTTTCGCTCCCCGCAAGAAACTTTCGGTAGAAAATACTTTACCTAAATTATGTTTTAATATTATTTTCTGAAGGCTATCTGTAAAACCCGATTGCTACTTATCATTCTTGAGGCTTTTAAGAATATACACATAAAACATAATTATTTCCTACGGGGCATTATTCTTCAAATTATCATTTTTTTGCTCTTTTTTCAACTAAAAACCCGAGGGGTTCTCGGGTGAAACCACATTAGGACTATGATAATATCAGGGGTTTTGCGAGACCACACATTCGGTTCCGTTAAAACATTTTCCCTCTCCGCAGTCGCAGATTTTAATTTGATGGCTATTTTCCGGCGAGCAACCACAGGCACCAATAAGGCACGAGTTGGGAAGGTCACTAGCGCTCTCGCAACACAAAGATGTTTCAACCGTCCCGCCGGAATTAACGCAAGACTCTTCTTTTGTAATCATTTTTTCTGGTTCAATAAATTTAAAAGTAGAAAGCATCTGGTTGAAGAGTTCGGCATATTTTTCATATTCTTCTTTATTATTCCCCGCAAATATTCCTTCAAACTTTAAAGTCCCTTCGTTATTTTTATGTAAAATAAGATAGAAAATATTGGTAAAATCTTCATCCAACATATAACCTTTCCCGGAAAAACTTATTTTATATCCTTTTATACCATCCACATTTATTTCTTCAACGCTAGAAGTTTCAATTTTACTGATTGGACCCCTACCGAGTGCTTTTATTAACTTGTCAATGTTTTCAATCTGTTTTTCTAAATCGTTATTTTTAATATATTCTATATGCACTATTCCATAATTTTCACCAATTTTTTTATGATCTTCCGTTCCATAATATTGCTTATATTTCGTTTCGGAGAATGTAGCAATCTCTTCCAGTCCTCCAAATTGATTTGGGTAAGCGTACCACGATTTTGGGTAATCTATTGCAAAATTATATTCTTTATTCTCATAAATCTTCCAATCAGCGGTTTCGTCTAAGATTTTTGGGAGAATTTTTAGCTCTGGAAATTCGGTAAGTTTCTCTTCTTGTCTTGTCGTCCACCACTGCATATAACCCAAAATCCCTCCGCCGGCGATGGCAGCCAAAATGATAACGATTAGAATGTATTTGATATTTGTTTTACCTTGTGTAATAAATGGCATGATTATTGCTTTAGTTCTTTTAGTGCTTTTCGGGATTTAAGAATAATAATAAAGAAAAGGCCGCCGCTGCTTGTAATTCCAAACAGCCCTACTAAGATTATAAGCAAACCCAGGACAGCCGATGCTGCATCGTATTCAGCTTCGTTACTGGAAGTTATGTTTAAAAAAAATATTAAAAAAATCCCAAAGAATATTACGGCCATTGCCCCAGCAAGGAAATAACCAATCCCCCGAACAAGAGATTTTCTATATAATCTTATTGGTAAAAAAACCCATGCAATAGCAAAGGGTATGCTTCCAATAACGATAAATGCAATTAAAAATAGTATTAAAATTGCCATCTCTTTTAAAGATGTCCCGCCCAATAAAAGAATAAGAATAATGGGAAATAAAAGAGCAATAACTAATATTATTCCGTTAATGATTGTTTTTCTCATAAGATCAATTCTCCCCTCATTATACTCCATTCTCTCCAAAACAAAAACCCGAGATATCCACTCTCGGGCATCGGCTCCGACGTTAAACAGTGAACTGCTACATTTTCTCCGGGGCGGAAATTCCCATTAAATCTAGGGTATTTTTAAGAACTTGTTTTGTGGCTAAAACTAGTCCTAAGCGAGCTTCTGACAGAGGCCCGTCCTCTGTAAGAACTCGACAGTCTCGGTAAAATTGATTGAAGGTAGTAGCTAGGTCAATGGCGTATTTGGGGATTCTCTGAATTTGATAATCTTTTGCTGTGTCCTCAATAATCTCTGGAAATCGAATTAGTTCTTTTATTAGACTCAATTCACTTAAATGATTTAATAATTCTAAATCTTTTGTTTTCGGTTTTTGGTCTTTGGTTTTTATAAGGATGCTACAAATACGAGCGTGGGCATATTGGATATAATAGACCGGGTTTTTCTCTGATTGTTCTTTAGCTAAAGATAAATCAAAGTTCAGGTGGGTATTGGCTGATTTTGTCAGGAAAAAGAATCTGACCACATCTCGCCCTATTTTTTCCAGCAATTCATCCATTGTTACATAAATTCCAGCTCTTTTTGACATTTTTAACTTCTCGTTCTTATCAAGAATAGTGACAAATTGTAGCAGAATAACATGTAGTTTCCCTTTATGTCCTAAAGCTTCAACGCCGGCCTGAAGGCCGGAAACGTCTCCGGCATGGTCAGCTCCCCAAATATTAATTACTTTATCAAATTTTTTATCTTCAAATTTATATTTATGATAAGCAATATCCCCTGCTAAATAAGTTTTCCAGCTATCCGCTTTAACCACTACCCTATCTCTTTCGTCTCCAAATTTGGACGATTTAAACCATAAAGCTCCTTCTTTTTTATAAATTAGACCTTTTCCTTCTAATGTTTTTAAAACTTTATCTACCTCGTTTTTTTTGTAAAGACTTTCTTCAGAAAACCACTCATCATATTTAATTCCCAACTTATCAGTAGTTTTCTTAATCATTTCCTTGATAATTATTTCGGCTGCGGCCTGACCTGCTTTATAAGGATCTTTTTCTTTTATTTTTTTATTCAAATAATCAATGTATTCTCCTTTGTATTCGGCTTTCTCATCCTTTAATACCGAGTGACCGAGAGTTAAAATCTGCATTCCGTAATCATTTATGTAGTAAGCTTTTTTCACCTTAAAACCGGCTTTTTTGAGAACATTTCCTAAAACATCACCGAAAGGACCTCCGCGAGCATTACCAACAGTTAAGGGACCGGTAGGATTAGCTGAAATAAACTCAACCTGGACCTTTTGATTCTTCCCAATATCTAATTGTCCATATATTTCACCTTTTACTAAAATATTTTTAACCTGTTCTTGTAAATATTCTTTAGAGATAAAAAAATTAATAAATCCGGGCTTAGCTATTTTGATTTCGTCAAAACCCTTAGACTTTAAACTTTCGACCCTAGACTTTATCAAAGTTGAGATTCCTATCGGATTTCTTTTTGACAGTTTAGCAATCTGCATTGCAATATTTGTCGAATAGTCACCGCAGTCTTTCCTTTCTGTCTTTTCCACTAAAATATCCTGAGACTGAAAGGCGGGAAGCTTTTTTTCTTTCTGAAGCTTCTCTATTGATTTTTCTATCAATTTGATTATTTCTTTTCTTATCATTATTCCAGTTTACCGTTTTTTAAGCTAAAATAAAAGCGTGGGAATATTGACTGAGAACCCCGCACCATCCCGCTAAAGCGGGAGGTACGGGGCAAGCAAAAAAGCTTACTTAACCCATGGTAACCCTTACCGAAAACAAAAAGGCTTACTACGATTATCAAGTCCTTGAAAAAATTGAAGGAGGATTGCTTTTAATCGGTCAGGAAGTAAAGTCAATTAAATCGGGCTGGGTTAATTTAACCGGCTCTTATGTCGTGTTAAGGGGGGAAGAAGTATATCTTATCGGCTGTCACATTCCGCCCTATCAGGCAAAAAACGCCCCATCAAACTATAGTCCAGAAAGACCTCGAAAGGTTCTTTTAAAGAAAGCAGAAATTAAATATTTAATCGGTAAAGTAAAACAAAAAGGCTTGACTTTAGTGCCCTTAAAATTGTATACTAAAAAAGGAAAAATAAAACTTGAATTCGGAATAGTTAAAGGAAAGAGAAAGGCCGATAAGAGAGAAACTATAAGAAAACGCGAAGCGAAAAGAGAGATAAAAAAATCCATAAATGGGGGTGCCTAAGTTTCGACAGGTATTTAACTTAAAATAGGCAAGCCGAGTATTCTCGAACCTCGTTAAACTTCGGGAATCTGGACATAAGTGCCAACTTATTCCAAAAACCTGCGTTAGCATACGCCTAACGCCATCCGATCCGTTGATTCTCGATAGGCGAAATCGGGTGTAATAATAATCGAGATAGATAGCTCGTTTAAGGCCTAGAAAGCTATTGAAGTAAAATAGGCTAAAAAGTAGAAAGATTTTGCCTAATTAAGACTTTCTGCTTAAAAATGAAATTAGGATAAGCTTGTAGATATATTTTAGGAAAATTTCTGGACGGGAGTTCATCCTCCCCACCTCCACTAAAATTAAAAAATTCTGTTTAAAAAACCTTTATTCAACAACAGAATAAGATCCCCGAAAGTTAGAGTAATCGACGAGACAGGAAAACAGTTAGGGATTATGTCATCCGCGGAGGCGCTCCAGATTACCAGGGAGCGCAATTTAGATTTAGTTCAAGTGACTGAAAAAGTTGAACCGCCAGTTTGTAGAATGGTAAATTACGGAAAGTATATTTATTTAGAAAAGAAAAAAGAAAGAAAAAGTAAGAAACAAAAAGTAGACCAGTTTAAAGAGGTAAGAATTTCCTTTACCATTTCGCAACACGACTTAGAAGTTAAGGCGTCCCAAGCGTCAAAATTTCTGAAAAAGGGCAGTAAAATAAAGGTTGGAATGATTCTTAAGGGCAGAGAAAAAAGATTAAACGATTTCGCTAAGGGAAAAATGAATAAATTTTTAGAAATTTTAAATAGTCTTACTTCGATAAAAATCGAAAGAGAACTAAAGAGAGAGCCAAGGGGGTTTACGATAATAATCTCAAAAGCATGAAACCACGTAAGTCTATTCTTAAAAGGTTTAAAATTACTAGAACCGGTAAAATCCTCAGAAGACCTACCGGTCTTGATCATTATCGGGCAAAGAAAAGCGGCAAAAAAGTAAGAAAAAGCCGGAAGTGGATTTTGGTTTCAAAGCCCGAAACAAAAAAAATAAAAAAGCTGCTATATGGTTAGGGTAAAAAGAGGAAAAGCTGCTCGTAAAAAAAGAAAGCATTTATTAAAATATGCGAAAGGTTTCCGTTGGGGAAGAAAATCAAAATATAAATTGGCAAAAGATGCCCTCCGCCATGCCTGGAGTTATGCCTACAGAGATAGAAAAACGAAGAAAAGAGAATTTAGAAGATTATGGCAAATAAAGATAAATGCTGCGGTTAGGAATTTAGATTTAACCTACAGTCGGTTTATAAATTTATTGAAAAAGAACAAAATCGAGCTTGACCGCAAAATAATGGCTGAACTTGTAGTAAAACATCCGGAAGTGTTTAAGAAAGTTGTTGAAAAAGTAAAAAATTAAATATTTGATTCTAGGTTTTAAAATAAATAGTCGCCTAAGAAGTCCAGGCGACTTTGTTTTTAGAAGGATCAGCCTTCTTTATTCAGGATATTCTCCCGTGAAACAACCAAGGCAAAGTTGATCTTTAGATAGTCTTGAAGCCCTCACCATTCCTTCAAGGCTAAGATATCCCAAAGTATCGGCTCTAATTACCTCGCTCCCTATCTCCTCCTCGGAGAGATCGGCTGCAATAAGTTCCTCTCGAGTAGCCATATCAATTCCTAAATGGCAGGGAAAGCGAATAGGTGATGAACCCACCATTAAATGAACCTCTCTGGCTCCAGCTTCTCTGATCATCGCCACCAACTCTGGTGAAACATTGGCCCGGATAATCGAATCTTCCGTAATAATTACTTTATTTCCGTGGACAAGCTCCTTTAAGATATAAAATTTAATTCTTTGGAGGGCCCTTCGATCAATCTCTCGAGGGGCTAAAAATGTCCTCCCAGTAAAGTAGCGATTTCGGAAAATCGCCTTAACCAATGGCAAACCAAGAACTTGACTAACACCGATGTTATAAATTTCTCCTGACTCAGGAACTGCACAGACAATATCTGCTTTAATTGGATGTTCCTCCGCTACGATTTGACCGGCCCTTTCTCGATAAGAGTAAACCCTCTGCCCAAGGAATCTACTATCGGGTCTAGCGAAATAAATATATTCAAAAATACA
>Ga0315294_10001368_pt1 | contig 26452 bp, 35 predicted proteins | sample YL17G13_40_MG_FD_203626 | JGI IMG/M metagenome (GOLD analysis project Ga0315294, IMG submission 203626) | Sediment microbial communities from Yellowstone Lake, YNP, Wyoming, USA - YL17G13_40 | ecosystem: Environmental > Aquatic > Freshwater > Lake > Sediment | place: USA: Wyoming | collected... | reverse complement strand
ATACCTAGCAGTTGGCTGTCTAGGAAGGAAGACGGTGGCCTTTGTTCCATACCTTGCGTCTGTACTGTTCTTCTGCTGTTATCTCTCGTATGCCGCTGTTCCATAGTTTCACCTCTAAGTGCATCCTGTTATCAAGCCGTCCACTATCCTGACCCGGCAAGTGGTGGCGCAGTTGGCGGCTGTGCAAAGCCAGTAACTTGCCGTGTTCGTTATTCCTGCTATCCATGAGGAGACGGTTGAATCATTGTCCTGCGCGTAGGTGGGTTCGTTAATGAAGTTGTAACGGACACGGATGTTGTCCCAAGCAGTCCAAGTTGTAACATTAGATGTATTTGCGGCGTTAGTCTGCATACCGAGGTATCCTGCACGATAGGATGTGTTCGTTGTATTCGATGCGATTAGGGAACCGCTTATGTATAACGACATATTCGTTGCGTTAAGTTTCGCTGTATAATTCTGCCAGACTGCGGTTATAGTAGGATATGCGTATGATGTATAACTCGCGCCCGTTGCGGTGTACCATCCCGCGTTATATGGTGGGGAAGAAAGGTCGCAGAAAAGTTGCCCGGTAAGAGTGCCTCCCCAAGTCCCCGTATTCGCTGAATAAATAAAACAGGATTGGGTGATGTTATTTGGAAGGCTCTGCCAATCGAGGGTGAATGAGGCGTTTGTCTGGTATGTAGTCGTCCTTACATGGCCGACTATGTTTGCTCCTCCCACGAAACGGCATACCCCGGTGGAGGTATTGAGATGGGCGTTGGTATTGCTAACGTTTGTCCAGCTTGAATTGCTATTGCACGGCTCATAGAAATAGAATACGCCTGCCGCGTTAGAGGCGTCGGTGAGAGTATTGTTTGTGGTATTCCATGTGAGATAAACAGTTGTGTTTCCAGTCGGCAATGTCGGGACGTTTATCCAGACCGAACCGTTCTTATCAGCATAGCTCCATGCCATATCCCCATCTGAACCGTCTGAGCGCCAGAAGTTTATGGAAGTATTAGTGCTTCCATTCAACCAGGTCCAACGCATATCCGTTCCATTAGTGGTGATGGCAGTCACATTGATTCGGACCTGTGCGTTGGTGGCATTTGGGTCCGTGTTTGTTATTGTGTATGCCCTAGAAGTATTCACGCTTATGGTACTAAGGGTTCCATTGATGGTCACGTTGCCAAGGCTCGCGGTCCCTGCGGAGTTGTTGTATAGATAACGATTGTCTGATTGCGTCTTGTTATAGAAGCTCGCCATCGTGGTTATGTCATCGGGGGTGTTGAGGGTGTTCCAATATGCAGCGCTGCCGTTAAGGGCTGCGGTTAGGTTGCCGTATATGATAACGTCGCTGATGATATTCAATGGGCTTCCGCCGGAGAGGTTTCCGTGTATGGTTACATTGCCATCGAAGGTGTAGTTCCCTGTGAAGTTCCCCGGCTTCACATAGGAGGCGTTGATGTCCCCGAAGAAGTTAGTAGCCGTGATGTTCGTGGCGGTGAGGTTGGTGAAGTTGGCTACTCCTGCGGAGTTGTTGCGAAGAACAAGTGATGAGTTGCTAGCCCATAGCGGGTCCGACTCTCCCGTAAGCCAAGTGCTATTCGCAATCTGGGAAGCGTTGATGGATGCGCAAGTAATCCCGCCTGTCGTGGTTGCGATGGCGTATTGATTGGCTGCGCAGGTTCCTGTCCGGGCTATGGTTGAAGTGTTGCCTGACCATAAGGGTTCGGTTGGCGTTGAGCATTGAACTCCGCCGGAGGTTGTATTGGCTACGAACTGCCCGCCCGGGCAATTGCCCGCCCTGGCAACAGTTGAACTGTTCCCCGCCCACAAGGGGTCGGACTCTAGATAAGTCTGAAGATAGCGCCCGTCTGAGTCCGTCTTGTTATAGAAGTAAGTCATCGAGGTTATGTCGTTGGGCGAGTTCAGGCCGTCCCAATAGTTGCTTGAGTTCGTATTCCAATTGCCCTGATTGATAAGGAAAGCTACTGAGGAAACATTGCCGGACCAGAATGGGTCCGTCTCGGTGTAGGTGTAATTACCGGACAGGTATCTCCCATCGGAGTCTGTCTTGTTATAGAAGTGGCTCATCGAGATAATTCCGTCAGGGGTGTTGTAGCTATCCCAATAGTCGCTCGTGTTGCTTGAGTTCGCATAATCAGAATAGATGCTGCTATTCACATTCACCATACTGAAGTTGATGAAGGTGTTCGGAATCCCACCCATCACGTTCAGGACCATCTGGCCCTGGGGAATCATTGCGTATTGGAATACGATATACCCGAGGATAAGGAGGATGGCTGCGAAGCCGACTGCCTTGGCTATATCCGCCATCGCTACACCCCTCCCATGCCCAGCCCATAGAATAGTATCATGAAGAGCGCGAACAGGGCAGCCACGAGCCCGAACACGGATTTGAAGTCAATGTAAGGGAGGGCTATGTCCGCGTGGTTGGTGAGGACATTCATTGTGGTGAAGGTCTGGTTGGTCGTGCTGTTGAAGGTCGAAGTAGTATTGACGCTTTGCCCGGAAGCAATCTGAACTCCGTCTGTGGCGATGCTGACTGCCAGGATAAGAAGCAGCAGCCCACCGGCAACGCCAATCTCATTGCGCTTGCCAGTCTCCGCATAGATGATGACTGCGAAGATGGCGAGCAGGTATAGCCCGAAGATTTCCAGTATCATATGTTCCACTCCTTTACTGCCCTTGGCTATTAATACCTTTCACCACGAGGACCCATACTTGGTCGGCGTCATATAATGCTCCTCTCTCCAGCAGGTCGGGCAGAGCCCGTCTCGGAGTTCGTATGGCATAAATAGCCAGCCGCACTTGGCGCATGGAATAGGGACCCTTCATTCCACTTATACTCCCTTGTGAAACTCGATAGCCCCGATGAGGTGTCCGGCTCTTGCCAGTTTCAAAGATGTCTTCCATATCAAAACCTCTTTTGATATTCAGCCATTTAATCCTCCCACCACGGTTTGAACTCCCGCCTAGGCTTATGCCGCTTGGTCTCATAATTGACGTTTATGCTTTCGCCCTGGGAGAAGCCCACTTCTCGTGCCAGTCTCTTTTCCTCCCCACCACGGGCGGGCGTTGCCATCATATCATCGAATATCCTATCTTGTATTTCCTGCGCATCTTTCCTTCCCTCGTATGGGCCTCTAGTATGCGAGCAGCTTATACATGAGGGGGAACCTGTTCCATAATGAATGCAATCGGAACGGGCGCAGCCTTCATCTAAGCTTGATAGGACTATCCACTTCCTCCCTTGTTTATCGTAGTCGTAGGTTGTCATGACGGCTCGAACCTCTTATGGTTCTGGCAGTTGATACAGCCCATCGGAGCGTTAGGGCAGAAGGCTCTCTTTGGGCAGGATTGGACTGATGGAACCATAGCTGGTCTGCCTCCTTCCTTCTGGCAGTCTGGGCAGGTATGGCAGCCGCCACCTGACATCCACATCTTCCTTTCCGGGTAGCTCTTATTACAGAATGTGCATTTCATTTCAACGCCTCCTTTTCTTTCCTACTGGCTTGCTTCCATACTCCTTTGTCCAACGCTCGGCTATCTCTGGGTGAAACTTCCAGAGGAACCTGCGCTGAGCTTCTGAACGGAAGGGCACATCAATCACTCCCGAAGGCTTGCTCGAACCTAGACCTTTCGTCGAATGGCTTGTTGCTCAGCGGGCCACCGCAGAACTCACAACGCTTGGCGGCGGGGTATGAATATGTTTTGCAAGACCGACAGTATTTTGCCATATCACATCACCTCAATCAATCCAGTTATCTAGACTACTCCTTTTCTTCTCATTAACCTTTCTGCCGTAGTAGGTGACATGGGCTTCTAGGAGTCGGCGGGTATTCCTTAGTGCCGCGTCCACGTCATCGCCATAGCAAACCTTCCGGTCATAATCAGAAAGAGAATCCGCGCCCCTAACCTCGAAGTCCTTTAGGCGCCTCTTGGCTTCAATCAGTTCCTCTTCATCAGTAGCCATAGCGCCCCCTCCGAATCATTAGGTCTTGCGCTAATCCGTCAAAGGGACTGCCCTCGCATTTGGGACATAGGGTTCGCTCTCCGAAATCTCCCGCAAGGGGGATTATCCGCTTACCGCATTTGCGACAGTTTCCCATATCACAGCCCATACCACGGATTGTCCGGCCACATATACTGCCTTGACCGATTCATTGCCTTCTCCTGCCTGGCGCATGACGCGCATAGGAACTTCGTGGTCCCATCCGTGGTAACGCGGTGGAGGTTGGCTTGCCTTCCGCAGTTATCACAGTAATCCATATCATCCCTTATTACTTCCTTGCCCGATATTTCTTTGCTTGAGCAGAGGCCCAGGTCATCACGTCCAAGTGACTGTTTGTCTCATCAGCACGTATCCTGGCGATTGGTTTTTCCTGCTCTGGGACGAAGGCGTAGAAATACTCGCGCCCCAATCCAACATCATAACTCTTCTTCTTTGCCATTACCTTCACCTCTTCGGTTTGAACCACTTGGCTTCCTCACGCCAGAACCCTTCGTTGTCCTTCTGGCGCTTCTCCATCGGCTGGGAGTTCCATCCTTCCACATTTCTTACAAGTCTTTTGGTCCCAAGGGTATCCCATTTCAAATTACCTTTAAGGCGGAGTTTGTTCTCCACAGCTCGTGGATGCTCCGCCGCCATCAGTGCCCATCCAGTTACAGGTTGTTGCCGTAGTGCAGTTGTTGTCGCCGGTGTCATCGTTGTCGTCTGGACTGCCCTCACAATAGAAGTCTGCTGCGGTGCTAGTTAGGATGGTGTTGTTGGCGAAGGTATTCACGGTAGTGTTGTAAAGGTAGAATCCGTAGCCTCCGGCTCCACCGTTGTCGTCACCATCGTTTTCTGTGAATACGCTGCCGTTCTCGCCCTGGAAGAAATATGCGATTTGGGTATTGTTCATCGCGTAGTTCACGTTGTAGGTATTCCCATTCCCATCAACTGAGTGTATGCCATAGTAGTTGTTATCGAAGTAGCTGAGGATTACTGCGCTGTTGCTTACGTTGCGCATGAGGATTCCAGAGTTGGAGTGGTTTATGAACCAGTTGAAGGAAATCAAACCGATTGAGTCCCTCGCCCAAACTCCGTATGTGTTGTCCCCGAATTGGTTATCGTAGATTTCGAAGCTGGTTGAGTTCTCAAGGTCGATGCCGGTCTGGAAGCCCCAGATGTCGCAATCCTCGATTGTGATGTTATCCATATCCTCCCACGCGATTGCGGTATCTGAACCTGTTGCGTTGTATAGGCTGTGGAAGTCGCAGTCCAGAACCACGTCGCCGGATGAGAAGGTGAAGCATGGGCTCGAGCCATTCACATTTACGTCGTCAGACAGGTAATATATTCCTGCCGACAATTCCTGGCAAGCGTCCAGTGGCGCACCCGGCGGAGGCGTTGGAGATGGGCAGGTAGTCAGCCAGTCAGCCGGGCCAGGAGGAGCAACGCAGCCGTCTTGGGTTCCGCAGGTGTTGTTTCCGGCGTCGGTCTGGTTCTCAGCATCCCAACACTTGAAGTCGTAGGTGGTGCTGTTATCGACCACGTTGTTCAGGATGGAGTTTGAGGCAGTGGTGTATTCGAATCCGAACCCGTAATCACATAGATTAGCAGTATTCGTATCTAGTGTGTTTGAAAGCGAGTCCTCGAGGTATATCCCATTGCCAGTCGCGTTCTCCATGAAGTTGCCGTAGAGGTTGTTGTCATCGGCATCTACAAGATAGATGCCGTCCATTCCAGAGTTTGTGACCTCGTTGTAGTATAGGTCATTGTTGAAGGATTCGTCTAGCTCGATGCCATCATCCCCGTTGTTGTCCATGTAGTTTGCGGTGATTGTCGTGTAGTTCGTATCCTCGAGCGCAATCGCATCGCCCATATTATCATCAAGCGTGTTGGCTTCGATATTGCTGTCGGTGCAGCTGTACATCTCTATCCCATCTCCGTTGGCGTTTATGTTATTATAGACGTAGGTGTTGTTTGTGCAATCGGAGTCCATGACTCCAATCAGGTTTATTACGATGTCGTTGCCGTTCACTTCGCTGTTGGTCACGTCCTGAAATTGTATTCCGAGTGAGCAGCCAGTGATAATGCAGCCTTGGATAAGAAGATTGTTTCCGCTTGCCGAATACAAACAAGGCAGCGGAGCTGGTGCGGGTTGGGTGATTGTGTAGCCATCGCAGTCGAGGGAGATGTTATCGCCCTGAAGCCAGATGGCTTGTGTGGTGATGTTCACGTCACCAGTCAGAATGTATGAGCCAGGGCCAGTGATGTTGAATCCATCCGGTCCTCCTGGAAGTGGCGCGGCAGTTGGGGTTGGCGTCGGGCCTCCCGGAGTGGGAGTAACGGGGAAACTCCATGTGGCATCATTCACTGAGGTCAGCATTGTGATACTTACGACAAGGACGGCGGTTATGCCTATTGCTACGGGTATTGTTAATTTGGAATCAAATAGCTTGAGGACAGTCATCAGAAGGGCTATCCCAATCACTAGCGCTATCAACCCCGCATTGATTAACAATACCACAACCATCTAGCTCACCTCGGCTTTCCTACACCGCGTATCTTTGTGCTCATCGGAGTGAAGCAGTCCTCATCGTGGCACTCAGGAACTTTCTTTCCCTGTACCTTCGGCATGGGACGATATGCCATTCCCTCGAAGTTCGGCACGTTGCTCCTCACGATTACTTTTCCCTTAATTGCTTTTCCATCCATAGTCATTACCTCCTTTTCTTTTTCTCTCCCCAGATGCCTTCCCAGAAAGCGGCATCGCTTCCTTCCATGCTCTCTCGGTCATTCGGGTCCTTGACGTTCCGCATCTCATTCAGGCGTTCATCTAGGAAATATCTCTTGCGACCTATGTTGATTATCGGCAGTTGTCCCATCTCATCGCTTCCTTCTCCTGGCAGCGGCAAATGGGTCCACGTTATCTTGTGGCAGCCATATGTCCAAGTCCTTATCCTGGTCAGTCCGATAATTGATATGGACTTCCCCGTAATCTTTTAGTACTTGCTTTAGTTCGGCGGGGGTTTGGATATAGAACTCGCGTCCGTCAATCTCATCTAGGTCCCTTGAACCGCACCCAGCAAAATACCATTCCTTTTTCTTAGCCACCATCATCACCTCTTCTTTCTCTTCTCTTCCTTCAGGTTTACGGCCCATGTTTCAGAATCGCATGTTGGACATCTTTTAGTATATAACGCCTTACTCTCTCTCGGCAATTCTAGCCAGACTCCGCCCGGGTGTCTGATATCGGTCTCTGCGAATTCGTGATACTTCTTCCTCGTCATCGTCTTACCTCCTGTGCTTATGCCTCCTGTGCTTCCCGCCACCCGTGGCCTTCTTTCCGCCGAGCGACATATCCATTGTCTTATCTAGGATACCGACGCTCATTACGAGCGGAACCATTCCGACTACTTGTCCTGTTGCATCCATTCAAATCGCCTCCTCTTCTCCATACGAGCGTATTGTTTTTCTCCAGCTTGTATTCGGATTATAAGCGTCTAACTCGGCAACCACCCCGCGCTTGGCGTGATGTTTCACGACCTCTTCCCGCCAGACTGGATTGGCCATATCAAACATTCGCCCGGCTTCCTCTTTGCTTCTTGCCCGGACTGTTACGCCTATCCCAAATCCAGGTTCGGATTTAATCCGATAGACTCTTGCTTCCCTTGCAAATCGAATCGGAGTAGTCATCTAAGCAAACCCTCCAAGGTTTATCCCGCCTATCTCTCCGAAGACTTCCCCTCGGGTTAATCCAGAATAGAGCTTGCCCTTGATATGCTTGCTTGGTCTTCCCAGCTTTGCCATGAATGCCTCGGCATCCTTCATGGTAACGAGTTTTCCATCAGCGTTATAGACTCCTATCTTTCCATCGTCATCTAGCATGGCGTAGTTACCAGATTCATCCTTTCCTAGGAGTTTGCTCATGCGAATCCCCCCGTCCCTATTGTCTTGCTTCCACCGAGAAGCCCTCCGCCCATTGGATTTGAAATCAAAGGCCCGCTATATCCGCCTGGCATATGGCTTCCGGCTAAATCCCTACTAACTCCAAAGCCTACCAGCCCGCCCTGGGGCTGGAAGGTATCCTGGGGCGCTGGTCCCTGGGAGTAGTATCCTGCGCCCTGAGTTGGAAGATTGGCTGCGGAGGCCAAGGCTGCCGCGTCTAGTTGTCCTGATTGCTTGTAAGCGGCAGTGACGATTTGGTTATAACCAGCCGAATCAACACGGGCTTCGGGGATAGGTATTCTCGCAAGCGAACCACCTGGAAGTACGACGGTTGCAAAGACGCGCCTATGCCTAATCCCCGGGCGTTCTCCTGGAGCCACATAACGAACCTGTCCGGGCTGCCCCTGAACCTGTGGCGCTCCACCACCGAATAGCCCGCCGCCCATCATGGAGCCACCTAGAAGCCCTCCGCCTGGCATTCCGCCGCCAGGTATGTTCGAGGCGAGCAATCCTGTGTTCCCACCATAGCTTGGGCCTAGGAGTCCGCTACCGGCTGCGCCCGGGCTCAGTAGCCCTCCACCCCAGGCTTGCGGACCTAGGAGCCCTCCACCTGATGGACCCATAAGCTGGGGAGTGGACTTCCCACCTACCATGCCGCGTTCGCTTGCCGCCAGAAGCCCTACTGTCGAAGATGCTCCATCTGGACTTCCGAGCAGGCCTGGATTAACTGGCGCAGCTTGAGGCCCATATCCTTCGCCCTGCCGGATGACCTGTTCCATGCGCCTTGCTTCGGCTATCTTCTTTCGGATTAGAGTTGATTGCATACGTTCCTGAAGTCTCATCTGAGTCTGTTCGTATCTCTCCTCACGTTTAAGATTGCGGAGTGTTTCCCTGCTTGGACGCGCTCTCTCAAATTCCCCTGTCTTGGGATTGCGAACGAGATTACCCTGTTTATCGCTCATTATTAAACCGAGTTCTTTTTCAGCCTGTTTCTCTTTCCATTCATGATATCCGCTGCGCGGGCCTTGTTTGCTTTCCTTCATTTTTGTATAGAGTCCTGGAACTCCAGCGATGTCGGCAGCTACTCTTCCAGTAGTGCCTATGGCTTCACCTGCTTGCTTGCCGTAGTATCCTGCCACGGCTCCAGCGACTTGTCCGCCTTCGACTGCCGTCTGCCCCATCTGCTGGATGGCAGTCGGTTCTTTCTCGACGTATATCTTTTGGGGTGCGCTTGCTATTCCCTCTTCGTAGGACATGACTTCTTTATACTTCGGCTTCCCGGCTCCAGTCATATCCAGCTTGAATGACTCCTCGTATTCAGCAGGAGTATAGCGGCGGCCACTTGATTCTAGTTCATATTTCTTCTCTCCCCTGGAGAATGTTACCATTGGCTGCTTGCCCGCATACTGAAGGCGATAGCTCTTCCTACCTTCCTCATCCAAGCTATGTCCAACTCGTCCGTATTCAATCTGATAAAGTCCCAGGTCGTCTGCGGGTGGTTCAGGAGTAGGAGCGCTTGATGCGGAGACGGGGGGCGAGCTTGGAGGAGGAGCGCCTGGGGAGCCTCCTGCCTGCCATTGTTCAAGAGTCTTTATCTCCTTGCCCTTGTCATCGTATTGGCCACCCATATCATAACCCCCGTAATCGTTTCCATATTCGCCTTTCTTTAAGTGATGCGCACGTTCGGTTTCTCCGACGTTCAATGTGCTATCGAGCGTCTGCGTATCAAAGTCTTTTCCGGTTTCCTGTGCCCTCCGACGTAACTGGCGCTCAATATTATATCTCTGGAGTCCAGTCAGTGGTTTCTCTTCCCTGTCTTCGGGCATGGTTTAGGGTTTGCTCTCGGAATATATAAAGATTAAGGTTGATTGAAAAAGATAAAAGAAGAGGTGGCGGGAGGCTTGTGTCCCGCCACCGAGATTGCCTGCGACCTATTGGCTCTTACTCAGCCAAGCATTCCGACAACGAGCATCAGAATGACAATCGCAATCATCAGGGGTATGATGTTCAGCACGGTTGCGAGTGTGCCGGTGTATCCACCATCACTGATTGCGGTCTGCACCGTCGGGATGGTGACGGACACAGCGATTATCGCCACGACCATCAGGCCAACGAATGCCTTCACGTACTGTACGAAGCCGCGATTGGCTTCAAACTTCCTCTCCATTGATACCAGCTCCGGATAACCCAATCGGGCTTCCGGCATCTCTTAATGGACGGGGAATATATAAATATTAATCCCGCTTCGACGGATAACTCTTTAAAAAGCAGTACGCCCTTCATCGCCACCGTGTTTTATCGCGGTTTGGCTCCGGGGGTCTTGCCTAATTTACAGGTTACTCTGTGCGCATCAAGTAAAGGTCAGCCTGCTCTTTCCCATTGTGAGCTTGCCGTCCTTCTCAAATTCCTTTAGGGATTGCTTTACTTCTTCACGGCTCAGGCGGAAATCCCTGGAGACCTTTGAGGATACTTCGTTGGTGTTATCGCTATCGCTCCTTCTCACCATGTCGAGCAGCTTCTGGTATAGTATCGGTTCGGCTTTCATTTGTTAGTCAGCTTCATGAACGCGATGTATAGGATGATGCTGAATAGCAGGCCGCCTATTAGCGGGACTGCGGCATTGTAGCTTGCGGCAAGTAGGAAGGCCGGGACAAGCGCTAGCATGACCACATCAAATCTTCCGCCCTGCATTATCACGAAGCCCAGGAAGAAGCCGATGACTAGAAGTGCCAGATAAGTCGGGTCGCCTACTGTGGATAGGAAGCCATTGAATATCATCTCTTCCAATGGTTGGAATCCCGCCATCAGCCGCCACCCCTCACGAAGGTTACTACTGCTAGTATCATCAGGACGTTGAACACCACGACGAGAGGTACTGATAGGAAGTCCGGGAGAACTCCGGTTCCCACTATGAACCCAAGCGGGAATACGAACCAGTTTAGAATCGCCGCTAAGATTATCATGGGTATGATATACATTGAGCCGAAGCCACCGAATAGGGCGCCGACTGTTCCAGCCACGAGCGTCATGCCAATCAGCACGGACATGGCTGGATTGCTTGTGGCTTGCGTGGCGATGAATGTTATGATGGCCCCTATGTCCATCGCACTTCCTCCGGTCAATGCCGTCTGTTGGTCATAGGTAAGTTTCAGGGCGCTATATGCGCTGGAGTAGCCCAGCCAATAGAACGTAATCGAAATGCACAACATCAATACCAGGTATGCGGTTAGCCTCATACACTACCACTCCGTATTACGAATGCCGCGAATACTCCGACTGCCGTGATGATTGTTGCCATCCATATCTGTATCCCGATTGAACCCACGGTTACTAATGTGGGCATGGGGTTTAATACCGTGAAGCCTGCGAGAATCACAAGCCCTAGTATTCCAGCGCCCGTCGCCGTGTATCTGGAAGCGAACCCTGCGGCTAGCAGGGAGAACATCACTGCCACAAAGAAGTAGGCCCAAGGAGACATGAAGCCCGGACCGCCCAGGATTTGCCCGACTACCCCAAGCCCCGAGTTGTTCGAGCCCAGGTAGTACTGGCGATTCAATGGCCTGAACTCGGGGTAGCCGGTGTGATGGAACCAATAGTCCACCTTATAGAACCCGGTTAGATTTACTGTGCAGACCAGGGTGCCACCCGAGCTTGCGGTGGTCACATTGTTGCTGCATATCGTTGTGGTGGTTCCGTTATAGTTCCTGGTTACATTCCATCCGTAGTAGGCTATCTCCGAGGACGAGCCATTGTTCACTAGGGCGTAGGTTATGTTTGTCGTTCCATTCAGGTAATACCATCCTGGCGTTATTGTGTATGCGGTGTCGTTCCACATCGTTTCATAGCCAGGGATGATTAGGGTTGAGTTGCTAGTCATGCTTAGGCGTATGGTTATTGAGGTAACCGTTGTCGGGGTAAAGCTCATATTGAGCCCCAGGTATCCTGGTGCGGTTACGGTCAGTAGGTAAGGATACCAAGGCTGAAGCGATATGGCTGTGTATCCTGCGAAGTCTGTTATCCCCATATCCGCCTGTACCCACGCGCCTCCGATATAACGATAGGCGATTATTGTTGCGCCCGGGATGGGCATTGAGAATTCGTTTATCACATAGAAGGTATAGTAGGCTGCGCTCGTTAGGGCCAGCGTGTAAAGGGTTACGCTTAGTGTCGAGGCATCTGTCATACTTACTGTTTTGCTTCGGATTGTGCTGGTGGTGTTTTGATATACTACGGTGATGTTCCCTCCCATTGAGCCTGTCGAGGATAGATAGCAGACTGTGAAGTTGTGGGTGTTGTTTATCGCTTGCGTCATGATGCTTATGTTTGAATTGATATAGACCGTTGCGTTCACGGTTGTATCGGTGTCCGTGGTTTCATCCTTAGCGGTATAGGTTGCTACTGGAGAGTATCCGGTTGAGCAGCCTGTCGCGTTGGCTGCCGTGATATAGAAGTAGGTGGAGTTCGCCTCGATTGAATAGAAGGTGTTGGCATCGCAGTCCCAGGTAACCCACTGGTTGGTATTGTCATATGGCGCAAGGTAGTAGGTCGTGGTTGCCACTGAGCCATTGATTAGGTATTTGATGTTTGGGGTTGCGCCATTCGGTATTGTGACTGAGCAGTAGTCTCCGAAAGTAATCGCGGTTGAGAGTGTCTTCTTCTTGGAGAAGGTGGTGTTGATGGTTTCCCATTCATCCTCGTTGCCACACATATATCCCCAATAGGTTTGTAGGTATGGATGATATGATGCGCTCTCACGCAGGTATGCCGCATAGTGGGTGCTTCCTGCATCAACCGTGCTTGTGTTCAGGGCGATGTTCGCTCCACCCCATACCGCGAAGTTTGATACATTCACTGCGGTTGAGAATGTCAGAAGGATAGGGCTGGCGGATAGCGCAGCGAAGGCTGAGTCGGCAGGGAAGAGCATGGTTGAATTAGGCATATTGTTGTTTGTGATTGCCAGTTCTTCCCAGGAGGCATTCACGAAGTATTGGTAGTATGTCTTTGCGCTCTGGGCCTTACGATATATACTGAGGATTTCTCCCCCATAGGTTTGGATGGCGCGTCCGGGCGGAAGGGTTGCGTTCCTGAATAGCCAGAACATATACTTGCCATCCATCGTCAAAGGCGCTTCGCTTGCGGTTCCGTAGTTCGTATTCGGATTTGTGGTGGTGGTGTAGCTGTCCCCTATCGGAGTTTCGTTCGTGGCATATCCTGGGATTACCGCGCCTCCGAATCCTGCTGATGGGATTTGGTCATACCACGCGCAATGCCCTGTGCAGTTCACCCACCAGTTGTATTTGCCATCAACCATTCCGGTGGCGCCTATCCCTATGATATAGCCTAATGCTCCTGCCCCGCCTCTTGTGTTGGTATTGGTGAAGTTAATCGAGGCATTGTAATTCGCCCCTACCTGTATGTGCATTATGTTTGGGCTTTGAATATCCAGGGCAATCAGTTTGTTTCCGGACTTGCCTGAGACGTTGTTGGTTAGAACCCCATAGGCGCAGCCCTGGATATGCATGAACTTGGAAGTGGAGTTTGCCATGCTCTCGGGCATATACAATCCTACCGAGGTCGTGCTGGAAGCATTGGAGCAGACTACGTTGGCGTTCGCAAGCGTCTGGTTGGTTCCGTTGGACTCGATGGCATACGCTCCTGTCCCTGAGACTGTGATGGTATTCCAGAGGCCGTCGAAGGTTATGTTGTTGCCATTGAACACCAGGCAGTTTCCGCTTGAGGTTGAGATGTTCTGGGAGAGTGTGTATGCGGTGTTGTTGGCTGGATATGTTCCGCAGGCATCCACTACTCCGGTTGATACATTGTATATAGACTCTGTTAATGGAGTAGTTGCGTCACCTGGCAAAACTGTCGTGTCGGTGAAGGTGCAAATCATTCCGGCAGGGCATGGTGAGAAATCGAAGGGGTCATAATACGTTGAGAGGTTTGGGTCTGGAATCCAACTCACGTTGATTGTTTCGTTGCAGCGCCTTAGGGAAGGTGAGACGTCTGCGCAGGACCATCCTGGCAAGGCAGTGGTTATCCAATCGCCCCATATTCCCTGAGTCTGGTTTGTTGAGTTGGCGCCTGCTGCCATTGATGCCACCGGGCCCAGGGTTGTCAGGTTGCAGCTAGTCGCTCCAGGCTCCATACATGAGAGTCCGGTCATGCTTACGTTGGCGTAGGTTATGCTGCTCGGGTTCATTAGGTAGCAGTCGGTCTTTAGATATTGGAGGACGAAGGTGCTAGTGTAGGCGTTGTCCTGTGTTTCTCCTGCGCAGTTGTAGTTCGGGGCGGGCATCTTGAAGTTCACGGTGTAGTTCCCGCCGGTTCCGTTGCATAGGAATGATGCCCAGGTCGTTCCGTTGCTTGCGATAGTAACGTTGCCTCCGGTCCTATTTGTTATCCAAAGCGTGTCTGCTCCGAGAACCCTATCTGAATACATCAGGGTATAGTTGCAGGTCGTCGCGTTGAGGCTGGCATTTACGGGTGCGGTGAATAGGACTGGGTTTGGAACCGTTGCGTTGGCTGCCTGGGTTGGCGAACCATAGTAGGATAGTTGGTATTCAACACTATAATTATTCTCGCCCTGATTGCATAGGAAGGCTACCCAGGTCGTTCCGTTGCTTGCGATTGCCTGTGAGGTTCCGGATGAGTTTCTAACCACCAGGGTTCCAGCGTCTAATAGACGCGAGGCATTAAGTGAGGTGATGTTGCATGTGCTCTCCCCACCCAGATATAGATGGCCCGCCGAATAGACAACTATGCCCGTTATATTTCGCTGGACCGCAGTTCCAGATTCGGTCCCGTTGTTGGTCTGAAGCATGAAAGTCCCTAGGCGGTCATACGTTGTTGCACTGAGTACGAGGTCAAGGGCGGCAGGCTGCGGATTGCTTTCGCGCTGCCAGCGGAACTGGGAAACGGATGCTGTCCCCGTGGCGTATATGCTCCTCGCGCTCCAGGTAGCGCCATCATCTGTTGAGGTCTTGTACACGGTGTAAATGTTCGTTGAGTTCACGAATGCCCACTGGACATAAAGCGTCCCGTCATTGTCGCCGGTGCTCGAGGTAATTGAAGGGTAAAGATTGTTCTGCGTCGCAGCCGCGTTCGCTGCGCCCACCGTCACCGCTGCGCCCCATGCGGCTCCGTTGTAGTGGACCGTCCGGATTGAGGAGTTCGTGCCCCCATCGAATTTGCTCTGATAGGCTACATCAATCTCTCCGCTTGCGTCTAGCCCGATTACACTGGGAAAGAAGCTGGCGTTGTCTGTGGCGACGGTGGTCTGAACCCACGTTGTCGCATTCTGCTTTTTTATCTGTCCTATCCCTGATGCGCCTGTGCCGCCGTATTCCGCGAAGACATACCAGGTGGAGTTCGAGGCGTGAACCACTACCGGATTACTAATGTCCACCCACGTCCCGTTATCTATCCGGGCGGCTGCGCTCCAGCTTGAACCTGCATTGGCGCTCTCGGACCAGGAGAGAAGTAATGTCTTTGCCCTCCAAGCGATACCGATGCTGCCATTTGTTGCCACGTCTATGGATGGCCTGCCTGCGGCTGCCGTGTCTGCGACTGAATCAATCAGTGTATCATCATACACTATTGTTCCGTTCGATGCTATCTGGGAATAGCGCACCTTTTGAGTTACGCCATCCGTTCCCTGGCATACTATGTGAATGCTATCGGCTGAGTCTATGGCGATTGCGCCCTTCATGCTAGTGTCATTTGTTATTGTATTGCAGGGCTCGTTGTAAGTGCTGTTCCAGGTTGCCCCGTCCGTGGTTGATTTGGCGACATACAATCTGATATGGGAAGCGTTGGTGGTCTCGGTGTAAAGCGAGTATAGATAACCGTTGGAATCTCTTACCAGAACACGCGCACCTAGATTCGCCACGGCTCCTGATGCTACGATGGTTGTTGAGTTCGTTCCCCACTTGACTGTGAACTGAACCTGTTCGATTGGAATGCTTTGGTCCCTGGTCAGATTGGCTTCGACTATCTGGGATGAACCGCAATCCATCTTGCTTAGGTCTGGGATGCTGTATGTCCAGGGAACTGGTTTGTCCTTTGCGTCCTTGGTCTTGTTGCTATCCGAGATGACGGTTGTGCCGCCTATCTTCAATGAGGTCAGCTTGGAGAAGGCGCTCTTCGCCGAATCATCTATCTGGACCTTCTCGGCTTTTGGCTTCTCGGCGCAAGCGTCCTTATCCACGGACGCATTGAGCTTGAAGTAAATCCAGGTTGGACCAACCTGGCTGTCTAGGACAGTTAGGCTGAATGGCTTCTCAATCTCCTGAGTATTCCAAGTCAGATATCCGTATGGGTTCTCGGCTGGAACATCGGCAATCTGGGTTGCGAAAGATATACCTATCAGAAGTAGTATGACTGATGCCGCCGTTAGTTTGAAGCCCATGATGTTCAACGCTTCTTTTTCATATGGTCCTGGACTATAACCCTTACTGCCCAAGGCGGTAGCGTCGGATGCTCCTTTCTCTCTTTAGTGTATTCCTCTTGCCATTTCCTTATTGGCGCTATGGACATACGCATACCTCCTAAAGTTCAAAGTCGAATATGTTTCGATTACAACGCGAACAGTAATACTTTATCATTCCAAAACCATATGCTTCAGATTCTCGGAGAACTGTTCCACAGTATGGGCATCTAAGTTCATGACCATAATAGTTCGTGGCGATACGCCCGCGTTGTGCTTCATCGCTATAAACCATATTGTCCGCTACCCCCTGGATTTTCTTTACCTTCATGTCCATCACATTTATTGTGCGCATTAGCATCACCTAGTATTGCTGATACCCTTCCCTGCGGGGCGCCCCGTAATTCACCGCCGTCAGGACTATCATCAATATGAACACGAATGGGATAAGGCGAAGGAGCATGATGGTGGCATCAGTCATATCGTTGGGGTGGGCTCCGAGGTAGGTTGCCGTGTCGTCTATCATCGGGTTAATGACCGGGATGAGAACGCAGTACATAATCAGCGTGATTATCAGCGCAAGAAGGTTCGTAACCGTTCCCTGCCCTTTCATCGTCTTAGTTCCAGTTCGCATCGTTACCACCCGAACTCCAATGTCCTTCTGCTAGGACGTGGTTTAAATCCTTTCCCTATTAATGGGCTTGAGCTTCCACCCAGGAGTGGGCTTCCGCTTTCACCGAATAGATTGCCCGTGGTGAAACTCCCACCGCCCAACAGGTCTCCTACTCCCAGCTTGCTCGGGGCCATCATCCCTCTCCTTTCCTGCATCAGTTCAACTGTCGGGACGTTCCTTCCTTCCTGCTCCCAAACCTCTGGATGGGCTATCAGGCTTGGGCTTGTTGCTGAGCCATACCTTGCCTGTGAGACTGCTGAACTCCAAAGGTCCGCGTACATTGAGCGGGCTGCGAGGGGGGCGCGACCACCACGCCTTCTCCCTCCTTCCCAAGGAGCGCCTGGTGCGGAGAGGGGCATACCTGGTGATTGTGGAATCCATACCGGAGGCGACGGATATAGACTTGGGCTTGGTGAAGGGCTTGGGCTTGGTGAAGGGCTTGGACTTGGTGAAGGGCTTGGCGAAGGGCTTGGACTAATGCTTGAACTAATACTTGGGCTGAATGATGGGCTGATGCTCGGGCTGATGCTTGGACTAATACTTGGGCTGAATGATGGCGATGGACTTGGACTAAGTAACGGGCTGATGCTTGGGCTGGGGCTGACGCTTGGACTAACGAATGGGCTTGGGCTGACGCTTGGACTGAAGAATGGACTTGGGCTTGGAAGCCTGCTTGGGCTTGCGCTTCTCCTGCTTATGTCTGGGTAACTGCTCAATGGCGAAATTACATCTTGGGAAGTTACCGATGGTGATTTGAATATCTGGGTTTGGGCTGCTGAGGATGGAACTCCCGATAGAAGATTGATTGAGGAACTGGCGGCGCTTGCGAAACCTCCGTCATTTATTAACTGCCCGAATTCCAATGTCGCTCTATACTCAGATGGAAGCTCGGTTATCCCATACGCCTTCCGCACCGCATCTGCTGATTCCATTAAGCCTATGTCTCCGGAGAGTTGTGCTGCACCTCTAGCTCCGGATAGACCGCCATAAATTCCCTTTAACGAGTCCGAGGCTGGACCATAACCTAATCCAGTTGGCACTTCTAGCATTGAGCTTGCTTTGCGTGAGATGTATTCGCCTACGCCCATTGCCTCAATCCCTTCGGTTAATTTCACTCTTGGGCCACCTGGGACTCCGGCTATCATTATTGCTTGTTCTGAACCACCGCCACCGATTAGATGAATGTCCGCAATCTTCTCTCCACGAAGTTGGACTATCATTCCGCCCTCTTCCGTTGGCATCAACTTAATGGCCGATTCTGGAATCCCTTCCCTGACCAAGGATGCTCTAAGATGTTCGGCTGATTTGATTGGATTGACTACCTCCATATCCACATCGCCAACCCGCATCGGTTGAACTCCAGCCATCTGCTGGATGGGGCGAAGTTCAGTTGGTATTTGGAATGTGCTCGCGCCCCCCATTCCGAATGCTGGACCTTCCATCGTTGCGGGGATTACACTTCCATAAACTATTTGTTCTCCTTCAAGAAGATTGGGTCGCCAGATTGAAGTTGGAGTTGTCAGTTCCGAGTGTATCCAATCCGTCACCGCGTTTGCTGCTGCCTTATCTCCTTTCAGACTTTCCATTCTTCCAATGGTTTCACCTAACGACTGCTGTTGTTCTATTCCCTGCCTTGGGAATTCAGGGGTTCTAACTCCGCGCTCTTCCAATGCCCGCATGGTTGTGAAACGCTCTTCTGCACCCCGTGGTGAAAGTAATGCTTCCCTTAGTTCTGGAGCCTTTGCTAATGCCTCCGGAGTATAGAACTTACTTATCCAAGCTTGGCGTTCGCCTACATACTGCGCGAATGCCCCTCCAGGCTCTGCCGTTGTTTCTGCTTTATTAAATGCCTCGAACCATCCTTTCATGGTCGGTTCTAACTGCCCGAATATCGCCGCACTCCTAGATGGTTCGATAAGCATGTATGGGGAAACCTCAATGGTAGGCGCTCTGAATAGATTTACGCTTATTCCGGTAGGATGTGTCGGGCCAAACTCGGAATAATATTCTTCGGGAGTCCCGCTCAATTTAGCCGTTCTTGCGAGATTGGCATAGGCCCGTTCTAGTGTTATTGGCTTTCCTTCTCCGTGTATAGTTATCCCGCCGATTATGGGGTACTTACCCGTATCATATCTGGACGTCAGTGTGAGATATAAGTCCGAGTATGGCTGTGCGGTGACCGTCGGACTTGAGCCCCCAATCTCCTGGATTGCCCACAGTGGTTGTGTGTTAGAGCCGATGTCTGGTGTTTCAAATCCAGTAGGTGGTGGAGAAGACCCTGATATCCCCCCCGAGACTATCCCTAAGGAAGAGGGGGACCACCCGATGTCCCCTGAGAATGATTGGGCAGACCCATCATACAACGCTTGATTGTATGTGGTGGCGGTTGGATAAACGGGCTGGCCCGTTTCAACTCCAGGTTCAACGCGCAAGCGTAACCCTGCTGTCCTTCCGGCTGCGGGTTTTAGCCCGGAACCCATCAACTCGAATCCAGCCAACATAAGAAGTTCGCTAGGTGGAATAGTCTCGCCCTTACCCTTGTATTTTTGTAATGCTCCATATGAGGCAAGCGAACCGAAGTACAGTGGCATACCGGCAGCTAGGCCGGTAAGCATTGGATTAGCGGCTATTACTGGAGTGACAGTCACGGAGGCAACTCCAGGGGTTAGGGCATAGAGTCCAGGAACAGCAGCGCCAGTCGCGGCAGCGGCGGCAGTCAATCCTGCGCCAGCTAACATTCCTGCTGCCACTAATCCACCTACTGGTTCTTCATGTGCCGCCCTAATAATTCCGGCTCCTGCTTCCAATGGATACGCTAAGATGGATATTGGGATTGAAGTCCAATCGGATTTGCCTTGCGCAAAGGAGATGGCCTTTTCTCCAGTTGCTATCATTGGGTATGCCAATGCTTTAGTTCCGAAGGCGACTGTGCTATAACCTATATCACCAAGCGTTGCTAATCCGCCATAAAATGCTTCTGTGCCAGCAGTCTTATAATATTTGCCTGACTCCCCCGCCGCTTTCGTTCCTGCTTCTATCCTTGGAGGTGGGTTGATAGTGATATCCCCAATTCCAATTTGCTGAACATATGGAATTTTGCCTCCGGGCATCATCATCTGAAGCTCATACTGTCCTGCTTTTACCGCCGACTCTCCTGCCCATTTTGCTAGCTCTGTTGCTTCCGTAGGTGATATCGCCGTTGAGGATGGGGAGGTTAGAATATACTTGGATACTTCGCCCTGACTAATGGGTGTGGGCCTTGGTCCTTGCCCTGGGAATGGTTTTTGTAGGAGGGGATAGGAATACCCCGGTTCATATCCGCCATATCCTATTTCTCCTAGGAATGGAACTGATACTTTTGTTGAACCCAACCCGCCCGTCCCTGGTATTATATCTTGCCTGACTCCTGGGCTGCGTTCCGGTTCCCATCCATGCGCATGTTGGAGCACGTACATCGTGCCGCCTATACCCGCCCTTATCCCCCCACTTGCAAGGTTATACCCGAGCGGGTTATATGTCTGCATCAATCCTTTTGCGAATTGCCCAAGCTGATAACCGGAGGTCCCCGTTGTGTATATCCCTTCCTTGGATGGTTGAGTTGGCATTCCACCGCGTTCCAGAGCCTGGTGCATTGGTCCCAAACTCACGAACTCTTCCGGGGTTAATTTTGATTCGCCTGTTCCCCATACATTTTCTTTTATCTTCTGCTGGACTGCTGCCCTAACTGCGTTCTGTTCATTAATAGATACGGTTGCCGTTTGCTCGGCCATGAATGTCTCCGGCAAATACTTTGTCTCTATTGACTTGAAATAATCCTGAAGTGCCGTCTTGCTCTCAGGTGTGGCACCCATGCGTTCCATCCTTGCCATAATCTGTGGCTTCTCCGCCAGGATACGTTCATACTCCTTCTGATAATGTGTTTGCTCGGATAGCACTACATCCGCTGGCGGATTGAGTGCTGAGCTATACGAGCTAGGTTTCCAAAGGGTGCTCTTATCACCATTAGTTATAACTTCCCCGAGGGCGGTTCTTACAATCGGCTTGACCTCTATCTCATTTGCGATTGTCTTGGCTTCAGCTTGCCTCGCCTCGATTGGGATATATCCTTTTTCATTACGAATCTGTCTTAGTGAATCTATATACGATTCCAAATCCCGTCTTGTTTGCTGTGGGGTTGCCGAATGAGCGGCTATGTCTGGTATCGCAGCAGTTATATTTGCAATCCTAGTGTTAATCCAATATAGTCCCTTTTGTGATTCCTGTTCAAAGGTTCCTCCGGAGTATGTTGGTGGGGTATTGAGTTCTCCTCCTTTGCGCTCACCTGTCGCGGAGTCTATCGGTCCGAATATACGGTCGTAATACATAGAACTTGTTTCTCCCGTATGCATCATTGAGGTTACTGGACCGATAGGCGCTCTAGCTTGAGTTTGAGTTGTTCCAGTTCCCACAGGTATTTGAGTTCCAGATTGAGTTCCAGGTCTGACTCCCACCGGTATTGGTGCTCCTGCTGAAGTAGGCTGTGGGTAGGGGGCGTTTATGGACCCAAAGAAATCAGAACCCTTTAATTCAGGGTAGCGCTGGATATACCATTGCTGCATATCTAGTGGTATGAATGTATCCGACTGTATATTGTCCTGGTGTTTAAGGTTGTACTCCATTTGTAGTGCGCCGTAATTTCTAAGAATATAGTCTCGTTCTCTGCTATCCATTTTATTCAAAAGAAGTCCGAAGCTCTGTAAAGCTTTGTCTCGTTCTTCGCCTTGTATCCGTGGGTCTATGGGATGCCCGAAACCAGAAAACTGTGGTAGCGTAGGTCTGCCCCAGCCCTGTTCAAGCATACGCGGATATCGTGTTGCTCCCCATGAATCATCATCCCAATTGTGGATATACTCCTTATGAGAACTATCCTTCTTTCCCATAGCTTCTTGGTAACTCGTGTATCGTCTCAAGGGAGTTGGCTGCCCCGAGGATGGTCCTGGTGATAACTTATCTGATGGTATGGCAATTGTCGTTGGTGGCTGCCTAGGTGTTAAGGCTTCTTGGTAACTTGTTGGCTTATACAGCATGGTCCCTTTTGTCGGCTGTCCAAATTCTGCCAGTGGCGATGAACCAGTCGCACCCTCAAGCGGGATAAATACCGGCCCTGCCAAATTCGGTTCTTCTTCTGGATGATAGGTTGTCTGCATTCCCGTATCCTTATAGATATAAACCCAATTACCTTCTCCGAGTTTGATTTGGAGTAGGTCTGGGCGTCCTTCCACCGGAACATATTCGTATTCCTTTCCAGCGGCGTTCTTCCATTTGCCTTCTGGAGTAACGGTTGGCTGCGGGCCTTCCTGCTGTGCCAGGACGAACTTCATGTTCTCCAGCGGAGACTTCTTGTCATCATAGGTTCCGCCCCGGTCCTTCACGAATGCCCTGGCTCCCTGCTCTTCGGTGTATCTTCCCCACTCCCCGCTATACTGAAACTTGCCTGTCTCTCCGGTTGGCGAGATGGGTTGATAGCCAATTATCTTTCCTGTCCCAATGGGCTCCATCGTCCCTGGACCTGGAGTTCCATCTTTATTCGTGCTTGGCGTATAGACGTACTTTGTATCGCGGCTAATCACGTCCGTGTAATAGCCAGCCTTCGATGGCGGGAGCAGCTCCCCTGTCTTCTCAGTCTTGCCGGTGACTAAGTTATAGACTTCCCTTGGAGGCACATAGACGAATCCCTGGTTAGTATATCTTCCACCTTGCCAGGTAGCCGTGTTTGAATAAGTTGGGCCTCTCCCTTCTGGATAATCCATATACATCGGATTCTTGCCGGAGTCGCCTGAGTAACCATGCCATAGGTTACGAGCGCTTGGTTCCTCTCCCTTGTACTGCTCGAATGTCCTTTGCTGGCTAGTCTTCAAATCGAAGTCTCCCTGCCCTGGAATCTTCGGGCCTAGGGAAGGCAATTGCTCTGGTGGCTTTTCAGCAGCCTTATCCGTTCGTGGCGGTTGTATCTCTGGAGTATTTCCTCCGGGTTGTCCGTGGCCGGGGTCGTATGAGCCGCCCAGCCCTCCGTGATAATGGGGCTGGCCTCCAACGTCCGTTCCATAAGTTGGGGAATTCGGGTTCTGGTCTATGTTTGAGTTGCCGGTTCCCGTAGGTGTTTGTCCCGTTGGATTTGTTGCGGCAGTAAAAGCAGAAGCCATCAGTATCCACTCCTATGACTTACGGGCATGGTTTAGGGTTTGCTCTCGGAATATATAAAGATTAATGCTTAGCTTCGACGCGATTCTCCTTGAGGATATATCGTCTGAAAAGTTTAATTAAGATAATACCCGCTAGGACAATCCACAGTGCCGTACATGCGTCTTGCCCGTTAAGATAATGAACCACCAAATCAACTCCCAGCCAAGACGTGGGCGGAATACAAGGCGTTCTTGACGACATCGGTGAATAGCATGGCCCCGGAGTCCAGGAGACTATGGAACGGGAACATCACCACGTATGCTATTGCTAGGAAGGCGACTAGGCCAGTGAAGAGTATGAACTTCCGGCCCTTCTCTATCGGCTTTAGTGCTGTTGTCAAGATTACTAGCCCGGCGGCATCAAAGTATCTCCCATAGAACGACTCAAATGGAATCCTTATGGCGGTTGGGAAGACTAAGGCGAAGGTCGTTACTGTGAGCATCAGGGCGAACCAGTCATCCTCATCAAGTCCGGTAGTGAAATAGCGGTATATGAGGAACCCGACCATCCCTGCGGTGGCGATGAAGAGATAGGAGGCTGAGCGCCAAAGAGCGAGGATTAGGTTTAGAATTGGATTTGATGGGGGTTGCCCATAGAAGAGGATGGCGAAGACCAGGCCCAGCCCTAGGGCGAGATATGGTCCATTCTTATACCGTGCCAGGACTACTGGAAGCCCGATTGGTTTTACCAGGGGGCTGAGCCAATCCAATGGGTGGAACTTTAGCCATTGCAGGTCAATCTCCTTTGTCGGGTTCCAGGCTGCAACGAGCACGACTAGGAAGAGCATTGCCTCGGTCATATTCACTAGGGAGAATAGCCAAAGGCATGGCGCGAGCATCACTAGAGCAGTTAGGAGGGCGGCCTTCCGTTCCGAATGATGGCGAAGGAAGATATAGAATACAGGGATTGCGCATAGGCTCGTCAGAAGGCAATTTACCAAGAGCGTCTGATGATAGTCTAGGAAGAATGGGATTGGAAGGTATAATGAGAAGTCTGCCAGATGCTTGATTGAGAACTGCTTGGCGGTATTGCCATAAACGATTTCATCTGGTGTGATGATGGTATGGTTCATCTGCAAGGAGATGGCGCACTTCGTGACGAAGAGCAGGAGGATGAACGTGGCTAGAAAGAGATAGCGATGATTCGGGAAGGTTAATGGCCCCGTGAAGGCGGTAGTGCCGGAGGGGATATACTCTAATGGCGGAGGGAAGGGATAGGTCATGCCTTCACCTCGAATTTAGGACAGGAACACTGATAGCAGCCTTGGGCTAATGGGCGCGGCATGGTTGAATGGAATTTCCTCATGTGCCCGCAGGCACATAGCGTCTCCTGGTATTCCTTCAGGTCATTATCCCTCCCGCGCTCCTCGTCTGTCATATTCTTGCCCAGGAAGACCATCTCGAAGAAACGCCATAGTGAGTAGGTCATTTCTTCGCCTCCTTCAATTCCCAGCCGAACTCATGTGCCATATCCTGGGCATCCAATAGATTTGCCTTCCAAAGCCTTATGCGTGTTGATTTGAGTTTGAATATCCAGGTGATGGCAGTGAGGGCAGTGGTCAAATCAAATCCACACATCATGATATACACCAGGGTATCTATCGCCTGGGCGGGGGGGAGGTTCGCATTCCAATCCCATCCGGCGCTATACCCCTGGTATAATACGAACGGTATCACTCCCATGAATACTCCGGCGAAAGAGATGAAATAAATCTCAAGCAGGGTGCAGGCCGGGAGGCAATTGCTACCGATTTGGATTCCGAACCAGCGGAGATTGAAGACTGGCCTGTATCCATATAGCCGGAAGGCCCCGTAATGCCCAAGCTCATGAAGCACAATCACTGCGAGCCAGAGTATGATTTCCATAGTTCGTTCACTGCCATTGCGCACATCACGCTCGCATACCCTGTCCGCCATTATCTGAGAACTCTATGATGATTGTATCTGAAGGCATCATGCGCCGTTTCTTGACGAGTTCAAGATAGTCTTCGGCAAGCATCATGGTCCCCACTTCACCGCAGTCCCATTGATGGAACACATTATGAATCCGCCCATCACGTCAGAGATATCTATGTCGATTGCGATGATTGCATCTGCGCCGAGCAGGGCCGCCTGTTCCTCCAGGTCCTTGAACGCTGCGTCCTCGGTCTTCTTCAGCTCCGATAGATAGGCGTGTCCCTTGCCTCCGGCTTGGCTTTCGACGAATGCCTGGAGCTTGCCGAACCATCCTCTGGTTCGGACTGACTTCCCTGATATGACTGCGATAGGTATGCAGTTTTTCCCGTCGATATGTTCCGCTGTCGTCAGTATCATCTTATCACCCTGGCACGAGGCCATACTTCGGCTTAACAGTTTGGAAGAGGACTACTGCGAAACCTAAACGCATTATGAGTGGCATAGATGCGAACCATATTGCTAGCTTATTGGTTGGATATGTTATTAGCAATGCGTCTGAGAATGGTTCCCATCCTGGCACTGCAAGATACAGGAAGCAGAAGGCGAGTATGGCTTGAAGTGAATAAGTAACTGCCATCGAGATTATCACGACTGCCCAGATTACCTTCTGCCGTTTGTCTTGGCTGAGTGCGTTCCATATGTCGCGTGGTTTCAGGTTCATAGTGCATCCCAGGAGCCGTCCTTATTGACCTTCATCGAGCGCCCTTCACGGGTGATATACCGCTCCGCCTTTTTCAGGAGGCAGCTCTCGCAGATATTCACGATACATTCTTCCTTGGCGATACGCTGGAAAGGTTTCAGATTGCTCTCGAATCCGATACGGAGAATGAACCCTGGCTTCTTCTTACAATAGCTACAATAGCTACATCGATTGTGAGAATATCCATCGTCCTCGGAATCAAATATGTGTATCATTGTTATCTTCATTTCAACACCTCGTCTTAAAGTTTTCAAAGCAAGCTGGAATAACCATCACGAGCATCCCAATCATTATTGGGATTGGATTGAATTCCGGATTGACGCGCATACAGTGTACGTTGCCATTAACGCATGGGTCCTTGGAGTAGTCTGGGTGGAGATGGAAGGGCGGTATGTCTGCGAGGTATCCTACCATCGAGACTAGGAGGATGAAGCCTCCGATTACGATACCGAGTTCTTGAAGGGATATCATGGCTTCGCCTTGAATTCTTCCATTGTCTTTTTGCACTACTGCTTGCGAATCGAGCTTCCCT
>Ga0315294_10001367_pt1 | contig 26479 bp, 20 predicted proteins | sample YL17G13_40_MG_FD_203626 | JGI IMG/M metagenome (GOLD analysis project Ga0315294, IMG submission 203626) | Sediment microbial communities from Yellowstone Lake, YNP, Wyoming, USA - YL17G13_40 | ecosystem: Environmental > Aquatic > Freshwater > Lake > Sediment | place: USA: Wyoming | collected... | reverse complement strand
ACCTGCTTCCCAGTTTCGAGGAGGCGGCCATGTTGAGTGGGGAAAGCAGAGCGGAGGCTATTGCCGGGCGCCTTGTGGAGGCGGGGGCGAAGGTGGTTGCGCTGAAGATGGGGGAAAAGGGCTGCTATGTGGCGAGCGAGCAGGAGAACTTCTACCTTCCTCCCTTTGAGGTGGAGATGGTGGACAGCACCGGAGCGGGGGATGCTTTCGTGGCCGGGTTTGTGACCGGGCTGGTCAAGGGGTTGGACTTGCGAGGGTGCGCCGAGATGGGGAATGCCGTGGGGGCGCTCTGTGTGACCAGGGTGGGAACAACGGAAGGCCTGCCCACGTTGGACGAGGTGGAGTCTTTGATCGGCCGGTCGCTTCAGGGGCGCAACGGTCCCGGATCTGGTTGACACCAGAAGGTGTGAAGCGTGAGGCCTGAGGATCTAAGCTACGGAATAGCGTTCTTGGTGGGGTTGGGCTGTTTCTTCTCTCCCTGTATTTTGCCCTTGATCCCGGCTTATCTGTCGTTTCTGAGCGGGATCTCGACAGCACAGGTCAAAGAGGGGGGAATGAGTTCCAAGAAGCGCTGGGTGACTTTCTCGCATGGGGTCATGTTTGTGCTGGGGTTTTCGGTGGTGTTCGTCGTGCTGCTTGGCGGTGCCGGACAGGCGTTGAAGGGCGTCTTGCTTGAGCATAAGGTGCTGGCGGCAAGAATCGGCGGGGGCATAGTGGCGCTGTTCGGCATCTACCTCACGGGCCTGTTCAAGCTGGGTTTCTTGGAGAGAGAGTGGCGGTTCCATCTGACGAACAAGCCAATGGGTTACCTGGGGTCCGCTTTGGTTGGGGTGGTTTTTGCGTTCGGATGGACTCCTTGCCTGGGACCCGGCCTGGGTGCGATTCTGACGTTCTCGGCCAGCAGCCCGCACGGTTCCGCCATGGCGATGATGGGGTTCTTTGCGCTAGGGCTGGCGGTGCCATTCCTGCTGGCAGCTATAGCAGGAGAGACCTTCTTCCGCTATTTCGGGGCCCTGAAGAGACATACGAGGACGATTTCGATAGTCGCTGGCCTGATTCTGGTGGCCGTGGGCATAAGCATGATGGCGGGCTGGTTCAATAGGCTGAGCTTCCTTCTTGGTGGATAGGAAGTATGATGGTGAAGGTGGAGCCTTTGCCGGGCTGGCTGTTGACCTGGATTTCCCCTCTGTGCGCATCAACCAATTGCTTAACCAGATAAAGGCCCAGCCCAATGCCCTTGTCGGAGGGGGAGGGGGTTGACCCGGCGTAGTATTTGTTGAAGATTAAGGGCATCTCGGAGTCTGGTATGCCGATGCCCTGGTCCGAGACCGAGAGGGAGAGGGTGCGAGGGGAGTGGCGCTTGGCCTCGACGGTTACTGGCGATTCCGGAGGGCTGTAGCGGATGGCATTAGAGAGGAGGGCGAGGAGGACCTGGAGGAGTTTCTCCGGATCGGCTGCAACCGGGGGCAAATCGGGAGGCACTTGGGAACTGATGTTCCTTTGGGCGCGGGTGATCAGGTCGCTGGCGAGCGCCTTTCGAATAAGGTCATCGAGGGAAACGGGTTGGAGGGAAAGTTTCAGGCCGGCCTCGACTTCGGTAAGGCGCCCCATGCTGTCAACCAGTTGGAGGAGGCCATCGCACTCCTGGCTGATGAGGCGGAGGAGGGAGGTTGTCTCGGCGGGTGTCTTGGCGCCTGAAAGGAGGGCGTCTGCGGTCTGTTTTATCGCGGATAATGGCGTGAGTAGGGCTTTGGAGGCGAACAGCCGGAGATCGTCGCCAACTTGTTCTAGCGTTCTCATGCTGGTGAAGTCGGAGAAAGCGATGAGGGTTCGGCGGTTAGGGAACTGGTAGAACCTGGCTTGAAGGTGGCGCCGATTGGGCGGGGTGCCGAAGCCTAACTCGACGGAGTGCGGGCCTTCAGGTTGGGCAGCCAGTGCGGCGGCGAAGGCGGCATCGGGGATGAGTGACTTGAGGCTGGGGAGGGCATCCCCGCGAAGTTGAAGCAGTTCCCTGGCGGCGGGATTGGCTCTGAGCAGATGCCCGTTAGAATCCACCAGGATGATCCCGTCCATAGTTATCTGTTCCAGAGAGGCCGACCACTCTGTTTCCTTGGCCAAGTCGTCAGCAACCTCGGCTTGAGCGGGGGCAGCCAGTTGGGATCGCGCTTCCTCGAGGAGACGGGCGTTATTGACGGCAAGTGCGGCGTGGTCGGCGAAAGCGGAGATGAGAGTGAGTTTCTCGGTTTCGCCACCCTCGGGAGGGTTGAGAACCTCTATCACGCCGATGCTCTCATCGCGGACGTTGAGGGGGGCAGCGAGGACGGAGTGAACTTCCAGGCCGACCAGATGGCCCACGGTCGCGTCGAAGCGGGGGTCTTCGGGGGCGTTTCGCACATAGACGGGGCTCCTTTCCTTGACCACCCAGCCGGCGATGCCCCGGCCCGGCGGGAGGTTATACCTTTCCACCAGGAGACCTCTGTCGCCCAGGGCAGCCTCGAAGAACAACTGGCCGGACTGCTTGTCCACCAGCAGGATGGAGGCGGCGTTGCCGCCCAAGACGCTCACAGCTGCATTGAGGATCTCCACCAGAACGGTGCGGAGGTCGAGGCTGGAGGCCACCTTGGTTGCCACCTCCACAAGGGAGGAGAGTTGGCGATCCTTCTCGGCCAGGGTTTCGATCAGGCGGGCGTTCTCGATGACGAGGGCGGCCTGGTTGGCGAGGGCGGAGAGGAGGTCTATTTCGGAATCGAGGAAAAGGGGAGATTCCCTCCGGTTAAAGACCTGAATCACGCCTACGGTCTTATCCTGAGCCAACATTGGGATGCAGGCCAGGCTGCGCAGCGTTCTGCCCTCGAGGCCGTCAATTCCGGGGGAAAAACGATGGTCATTGGTCGGGAAAGCCATGGCCAGGGGCTCTTCTTGCTTGGCGACCCAATGGGCGATGCTGTCGGGGGCGATCATTCCCGGGGCGAGCGAGTTTACGGCGTTGGCTCTGTCTCCGGCTTTAGCGGCGGTGGTGAAGGTGGCGGATTCGGCGTCAAAAAGGAGAATGGCTGCTGCCTCAGCATCCACGATGGTGGGAATAAGGTTGGTGATGTATTGACAAGCATCATTTATGGGGATCTGGCGGCCAAGGAGGTGGGATAGGTCCTCAAGGACGGCGATACGAAGGGTGAGCGCGAGGAGTTCGGACTCTGCGCGGCCCGGTTGATGCCGGTCATGGGTATAAGTCAATCTCTCTCCTCCCCACTGCGGCATGGAGTAAGACCTGGGGGATGCGCCGCGCACAGCAATCGAATGATTCTAGGGGACCGCACAATCCGATCCCCGGCTGCTAGCGTATTCACCACTGCTAACCAACTCAACACTGTGGGCCTGTTGATAGTTCGGAGTTTCGTCACGATTTTGCCTCACAACCGCCCTGGAGCGTGGCTGTGAAGGGATGGCTATCTCGGCCGTGGATGGTGTCCACGGCGTGAGCCAGGGTTTGTTTGACGGCTTCGAAGCACTCCGTGACAGCCTTGGGGCTGCCGGGGAGGTTAATTATCAAAGAGGAGCCCCTTACCCCGGCCGCTGCCCTGGAGAGGATGGCTTGAGGAGCAAGGGGGAAGGTGAGGGAGCGCATGGCCTCGGGGATTCCGGGGACGGGACGTTCGATGACGGCTTGGGTGGCTTCGGGGGTGAAATCCCTCGGACCCAGGCCGGTTCCTCCGGTGGTGAGGACCAGGTCAGCATGAAGTTCGTCGCAGGCGTGGAGAAGCCAGAGGCGGATCTTCTCCTCATCGTCGGGCAGCAGGCAGGTTTCGGCGACTTGCCAGCCGCATTCTTCAGCCAGGGCTTTAAGGGTGGGGGTGGAGGTGTCCTCCTGAGTTCCGGCGAAGGAGCGAGTGCTTGCACAAAGGATGGCGACTTTCACCCGCCGCGGCGGGTGGGGTTTCGAAGAGTCAGCGGGTGATGGGTTGCCGATGCTGCCAGCCACTTTGACTGCATCGCCGGCAGACACCTTTCCACCCCTGACGACGACGGCGAAGATGCCTTCCCTGGGCATGACACAGTCGCCTACCGCGCGGTAGATCTGGCAGGGCGAGTCGCATTTCTTGCCGATTTGGGTGATTTCGACCAGGGCCGTTCTGCCGATGCGGAGCCGAGTGCCGAGGGGAAGCGCCGGCAGGTCGAGGCGGGAGGTCGTGATGTTCTCTGCGAAGTCACCGGGCCCAACCCTGAGGCCTTTAGACCGCATCTTCTCAATGCTTTCCTCGGCCAGCAGGCTTACCTGGCGGATGCCGGGTCCGGCGTGGGCGTCGCCCAGGATTCCCCAGTTCTTCCTCAGGATGATCTCGGGAACGGGTGATTTCTTGCTGCCTTTCTTCTTGCTGAGGGCGACGGCGACGACGTGAGGCAGGAGCGATGAGGGGTCAGGGAGGAGGGAATGGGGTCCAGAGATGGAAGGCCTGGGACTGGCCATCTTGGCTTACGCCTCCTGGCTGGTGGCTTGGCCGGTGGTGGCGGCCGCCCGGAAGACGCCGGACTTGCCGCCGGATTTGTATAGGAGGCGAACGTCGGAAATGGTGATATTCTGGCCCAGGGTTTTGCACATGTCGTAGAGGGTGAGGGCGGCGACGGAGACCGCGGTGAGGGCTTCCATCTCTACACCGGTCTTTCCCACGCTCCTGACGCGGGAAGAAATATCAACCTGGCAGATCTCGGGGCGCAGTTCGAGGTCAATCTCGACGGCGGTGAGAGGAAGGGGATGGCAGAGGGGGAGGATGATGGAGGTATTCTTGGCGGCCATGATGCCGGCTATCCTGGCGACCTCGAGCGGATTTCCCTTGGGAAGGGAGGAGTCGGCGATGGCCTTGGCCATCTCAGCGGTGATGCGGACTTTGGCGGCAGCCCTTGCCTCTCGAACGGTATCGGCTTTATCGGTAACATCCACCATCCTGGTGGCAGGAGTTGGACGGTTGCTGCGCTTTTTGGGCGGGGATTTTGGGCGAGCCATACGGCAATTCTATAGCATGGGCAAGCAAGTTTCAAGGAGGAAATGGAGGGGAAAGCAAGGAGCCCCACCCGAGGGTGGGGCTCCAGGTTGACGATGCCTCGAGGGAACTCGAGGCGAGTTGCTGAGACGATTATCAGAACTTGATGTCGGTCCGGGCGTAAACGAGTGAGGTGTCGTCGGCAGTGCCGAAGAATGCTGCATCGGCCATGGCGTAGCCGAAGTCCACGTTCACACCCTCGGCCAGGGGGCGCGTATAGGAGACGGCTAAGAGGGTCTTCATGTCGGCGGCTCCGGTGTCGGCTGTGCCGTTGACATAGCGATAGTTCAACGGGCCGATGTTGCCGGTGGCGGCCAAGACCTTCTGGTTGGGGGCGGCGAAGAGGGTTGACCCGTGGTCGGGATTGATGATCCAGCGTTCCCATGGGATGCCCTCGTAGGCTTCAACGTAGGGACCGTAGAGGGAGTTGGAGACCCCAAAGCCCAACTCGGTGACCGAGTAGGAGGCGTTCAGGGAGAGACCGCCGCCAGGCTTGCCGAGGATAGGCGCCGAGACGATCAAGGCGGTCGGCTTGCCGATGTCGACACCGGCGACGTTCTTGATCTGGGTGGCAAGGCCGCCCATGATCTCGAGGCCGAGGAGTTTGCCCTTGGCACCGACGCTCCAGGCTGACTCTCTGCCGGCCCCGCTGATGAGCCAGGTGCCCACCACGTCTAGGCCCATTAACTTCTTGCTTACCTGAGCGGCGCCACGCATGTCGGTTGTCGCAGGTGGAACTGCCCCTTGCAGGACGACAAATCTGGGGTTCAGACCGAGCAGACTGTTCTCCAGCAGGAAGCCGACGCGGGAGGCCCTGTCGGTGTTCATGATCAGCGGGCACATCGCAACGAACTGCCTGCCCACGGTGGCCTTGGTCCCGAGGAAATTGGTGTTGACGGTGAGGGTGGCCTCATCCAGCCGCTGGAAGCCGTTGTCGTCACGATAGACGAACTTGGCGGCAACGTCAGGATTGACCTGTTTTTCGAGGGTGATGAAGGATCTCAGCCGGGTGAAGGCATTTTCCTTCTTTATGTCGATTCCGCTTGAGCCAGCGGTGCTGACGATGCGGCCGGACCAGCCGGGGTTCTTCTCGAGTTGTTCGACTCTCTTTTCGAGTTCAGTGATCCAGTCCTCGGCGTCGCTGACTTTGCTGGTCAGGTCATCAATCTCGGGGAGGACTTGAGCCAGGACGTCATCGGTGATCCGGGCGCTGGCTTCCTCGAGGGCGTCGGAGACGATCTTCTCGACGTCGGCCTTGCTGAGGCCGGGCTGGATCGCCGCGATTTGTCCCTCGAGCTCGGCCTTCAGGGTGTCCAACATCCCTTGCAGCCTATCCCACTGCTCCTGACTCATCGGCTGTCCTGCAACTCCCTGAGGGCCTTGCGGTCCCATTGGGCCTTGGGCTCCGGCAGTTCCGGGAGGTCCCTGAGGACCCACGGGGCCTTGTGGTCCTACCCCGGTCGCTGCCTTGAGGGGATTGGCGGAATTCTGAAGGGCCTTGACGACGCGGTAGATGAGGGTTGCGACGTCATACCTGGTGGCAGTCCGGTCACCGTGGAACATGCCATCCGGAAAACCGGTGATTATGCCAACGTCAGAGAGGTAGTCAACGCCCTCCGAGTACCAGGCGCCTTCGCGCACATCTGGGAACTTCTTTGCCTGAGCGGATGGAGCGAACGCCAGGAGGGCGATCACTCCGAGCATCAATACTATGCTCAACTTTCGCATGTTTTGCTTTACACCTCCTATAGGTGTTTTGAGATCGGTCAGGCTTCCCTTGGCAGCAGGTGGTGCTCGGGGGTAGTGTTCCTAGTTTCCTGCTCCCCAACACAGCCCACTGTTGCGATCAGCCTGCGTGGCGTCAGCGCGCGCTTATTCGTCTGTCCTCCCTTCGGCGCTTGGATTGCCGACGGAACAAATTATACTCTTCCTACGCTAATAATGACAAGTCAAGAGCGAAAAAGTTTCAGGTTAGGCTATCCTCGTGGGAAAACTGAGGGAGGCTCGAAAAGGTTCGAAACCCCCTGGAACGGGCGAATCCCCGGGATATGGCCAGCGCCAGACGGCCTTGTCGGCCCGGAATTCATTTCGAATGCCCCATTGAGGAGGAGAGGACACACTGGAGAACATCTGTGTGGGGGGGGGGCCTCGTCAATCTCTGCCCGCCGCAGGCGGGTAGCAGGGACTCTCTACTTGCTGCCCTTGAAATGACTTCTAGGTGAATTTGCCCCTGGCAGGGATGGGCCAGAGGGCTTCGAGGAGGCCGGAGCGGAGGACGAAATATTGATCGTGGAGGTTCACGGTGGTGCAGCAGTGGGAGGGGAGAAGTTCTATTTTCTGGCCGGGCTGAAGGTCCGGCGACCCCTCCTGAAGGAACAGGTTGCAGTGTTCCTCCGCCAGGCTCAACACCCGGACGGCGGGGAGACGGTGGGGCTGGGGAAGGTCAAAATCTTCGGATATGGCCTTGCGGCCGCAATCCGTTACGGCGCGATCCTTCGTCGGGCGGCTGATGACGGTGGTGAGGACTGTCAGGGAAGGCTCGAATTCGGGGCGGATTTTCAGGTAAGTGGAGTCCATGAAGATATAGGAGCCGGCCTGAACCTCGGTCACGCCGGGATAAGTGCCGGTGACGTCGTAGGTACCGGTGCCTCCGGCGCTCACGACTTCGACGGGCAGGTGATTCTGTCGGAGGAGTTGGGCGCTCTCGGTAAGGAGGGCCATGGCTTTGCGGGCTCCCTCCATGCGCTTTTCCGCATCCGCCACGAATACGAGGTGTCCCTCGTAGCCCATCAGACCGAGGAGGAGCAGGCTTTCTTTTCGGGCGACGTGTTTAGCCAGGGAGAGGGCGGGCTCTCCGGGGGGGACGCCGCAGCGGCCCATTCCCACGTCCACCTCGACCAGGATGGCGATTTGCACTCCTGCCTTTTCGGCGGCGGTGGCGAGTTCGTCAACGTTCCTGGCGTCGTCAACGGCTACGGTTACTTTTGTTCGCTTGGCGAGGGAGGCCAGGCGGGCGGTTTTCTCGGGGCCGACGATTTGGTTGGCGATGAGGATGTCCTCGATGGCCGCCTGGGCGAGAACCTCGGCCTCGCTCAATTTCGCGCAGGTGACGCCGATGGCTCCGGCCGCTATCTGTCGGCGGGCGATTTCGGGGCACTTGTGAGTTTTTGCGTGGGGCCGGAGTTTGGCGGGGATGCGTTGGAAGAAGTCGGCCATCCTGGCCACGTTTCTTTCAAATGCGTCCAGGTCTATGAGCAAGGCGGGGGTATCTATGCTGGATTTCGGCCTTGGTGGCTCGAACCCGCTGGCTGGGGCGGGAGAGGAAGGATCAGCCGTGGCCCTGTGCGGAGAGCGTTTGGCGCTAGACCCTTGAGGATTCAAAGCGATGATGCTCCTTGTGAAGCAGCCAGGGCCTGGGGCCGCTCACTGAAGCGGCAGCCGCAGTAGGTCTGACGATAGAGGCCGTGTTGCTTGCTCAGTTGAAGGCTTGACTTGAAGCCGTCCTTCTTCTTGAAGTCGGCCGCATGGAAGTTCAGGCCGAGGCTGGCGGCTATCTCCTGGCCAATGGTGTTTATGGCCTGGGCGTTTTTATGGGGGCTGATGGAAAGGGTCGAGGCAAACCAGGGCAAGCCCGCCCCGGCGGCGTGACGAGCCGTGTTATCGAGGCGGAGCCGGTAGCAGATGAGGCAGCGGGGGCCTCCTTCAGGCTCAAGTTCATGGCCGGTTACCGCTTTGAGCCAGGATTCGGGGTCGTAGCAGGGAATCGTCAAAGGGATGGTGAGTCGAGCGGCCAGGCGCTGCATTTCGGCGAGGCGCCGTTCATGCTCCTCGGTAGGTTGGATATTCGGGTTATAGAAGTAGCAGGCCAGGTCAAAGGAGGGGCGCAGAATGGTTATGACGTGGGTGGAGCAGGGCGCACAACAGCAGTGCAGGAGCAGCCTGGGGAGGGTGGTGCGGCCCTCTGGGGGGATGGGCATTTTCGGCAGCATTGGAGGGCTAGGACCGGTGCTCAGTGAAACTGGCCAGCGCCTTACGAATTCCCTGTTCGAGGGTCAACTTGGGGCTCCATCCCAATGCGGAGCGAGCGTTCCGGATGTCAAGATAGATGGTTCTGATCTCGCCCTCCCTGGCAGGCTGATAGACGGGACGGAATTCCTGCCCCGAGGCTTGAGCCATCTTCTTCAGCAAGAGATTGATGGAAGTGCCCGAGCCGCTGGCTATGTTGACGGCGAGGGCGGTCGGGGGAGGGACCTTCAAGGCAGCCAGGTTGGCGGCCACCACGTCCTCTACGTAGAGGAAGTCGCGGACTTGTTCGCCATCCCCGTAGATGATGGTGGGCTTGCCTTCGAGAAGTCTGAGGGCGAATATGGCTACCACTCCGGCCTCGCCGAAGGGGTCCTGGCGGGGGCCGTAGATGTTGCCGTAGCGCAAGCAGATGTAGTTCAGCCCGTGGGCTTTGTTGTAGAAGCGGAGGTAATGCTCTACGGCCAGTTTTGACGTTCCGTAGGGAGAGAGGGGGCGCTCGGGATGGTCTTCGCCCACCGGCAGGGTGGTGGGTTCTCCGTAGACGGTGCCGCCGCTAGAGGCGAAGATGAACCTCTCCACGCCGTATTTGACACAGTTCTGAAGGAGGTTGAGGCTGCCGAGGATGTTGACCTGGGCATCGAAGAGGGGCTGCTCGACTGACTTCTTGACGTCCTTCTGGGCGGCGTGATGGTTTACCAGGTGGGGCTGGTGGTCGCGGAAGACCTTCTCGATTTCGGGGTCGGTGATGTCCATGTTGTAGAAGGTGGCCTTGGGGTTGACGAACTCGGCCCTGCCGCTGGAGAGGTTATCAACTATCACAACTTCGTGTCCCTCACCGATGAGGGCATCGGTGAGGTGAGAGGCGATAAACCCGGCGCCCCCAGTGACCAGGATTCTCAAGGTCTGCCCACCTTTCTGAGGATTAGCAATCCCGCTCCTGCCTGGAAAAGTCGGGGAGGATTCAGTATCCTCCCCTGCCTTTCAAGAGGACGAATAGGGTTTTGAAGAGAATCTTCGAATCGAGCGAAGGGGAGAGATTCTCAACGTAGAAAAGGTCATATTCCACTCGCTCTTCGAGAGGGGAGTGGTAAGGGCAGTTCACCTGCCACCATCCGGTGATCCCCGGCTTAACCTCCAACCGCCGAGCGTAGTCGGGAGAGTTCCTGGAGAACTCCTCGACAAAGGATGGCCTCTCCGGCCGCGGTCCCACCAGGCTCATCTCACCCTTGAGGACGTTGAAGAGTTGGGGAAGTTCATCTATCCTGCTCTTGCGCAGGAATCCGCCTGTTCCGGTAACTCTCGGGTCATCCTTTGCGGCGAAAACCGCCCCGGATTGCTTTTCGGCGTCCGGGATCATGGTGCGGAACTTATACATTGTAAAGGGTTTACCGGCCAGGCCGACCCTCTCCTGAGCGTAAAACACGGGCCCCCGTGGTTTCTCCAACTTGATAAGGACGGCGGTCACCAGTAGGGGAAACAGGAAGAGCAGGAGCGCAGCAAAGGAAACGACGACATCAAGAAGGCGTTTCAGATACTTGTACACGATAGGTCGTCAAAACTTGGCGCTGGCCTCTATGATCTCTCGATTCTCCAGAAACCAGGCGATGGTTCGCTTGATGCCGTCCTTGATCTGCGTTTTCGGCTGGTAGCCAAGCACGGAAGCGGCTTTCTCGATTGAAGCCCTTCTTCTGGTGGATTTGTCCCAATTCCTCTTGGGGCGGAATTCGATGCCGCCCTTGTTGCCAACGCTCTCGTTGATGGCGTTGGCTATGGTGAGGACGGAGGTCTCGGTTTCCGAGGCCAGGTTAAAGGCCTTTCCGACGGCGGCTGGGGTGACAGCCGCCCGCAGGGTTCCAGCAACTATGTCGTCCACAAAGGTGAAATCCCTGGTTTCCTCACCGGTTCCGGTGATGGGCAACGGCTTTCCCTGGAGGGCCAGGTAGATGAAGTTAGGAATGACGTTCCTGTACCTGCCGGGCACCTCTCCGGGGCCATAAACGTTGAAGAAACGGGCCCTGACGGTGGCCAGGCCGTAGAGATTGTTGAAGAAGTTGCAGTAGAGCTCCCCCAGCAACTTGGTTATCTGGTAAGGCGTGTCCAGGTCAATGCAAACGAAATCCTCTTTGAAGGGAAGGGGGGCATGGCTGCCATAGACCGAGCAGCCGGAGGAGGCGAAGAGGAACTTCTCCACTCGAGTTTCATGCGCATGCTGAAGGAGCTTAAGGGTGCCCAGGCCGTTCACCAGCAAATCCTTCTCAGGGTGGTCAACGGAGTTCTGGTTGGCAAATAAGGCTGCCAAGTGGAAGACGTATTGCGGGTTGTGGGAGAAGACGTCCTTCAAGGTCTCTTCGTCGAGTATACTGCCCTCGATGAAGTGGACGTTGGGGTGATCAGGAACGTTCCATCGGTAGGAGGAAGAGAGGTCGTCGAGGACGAATACGCTCTCGGCCTCCGCTTCGATCAATGCCCTGGTGAGGTTACTTCCGATGCAGCCGGCGCCACCGGTAACGAGGACGGTTTTCCCCTTATACTCGCTGATATGCTCGTGCAACTAATGGCCTCCTGGGAGTGAATTCAGGGGCCCTCTTCGTGTTTCACGCCGGTGGGCGACAACCTGGAGGACCTCTCAAACCCACCAGCCTTCTGGAAGAGGGCTTCGTATTGCCTGGCACAGGCTTGCTTGGAGAAATTCTGCTCCGCGTAGTGCCTGCCGTTGCTGCCGAGTTGCTCCCTCAATGCGGGGTTTTTGTACAGATCCAGGATGGCCTGCGCCAAGGCTTGGGGATTCCCAGGCTCTACGCAGTAGCCGCATTCGGCCGCCTCGACGATCTTCGGGGCGTCGCCACTGAGGGGCAGGCTGGCTACGGCCGGCCTGCCACTGGCCATGATGCTTAGAAGCTTGGAAGGGACGACAGGCGTGCTGACTTCCTTTATCAGGGCGACGAGGCCCACATCGGAGGCATTGAGCACCGCAGGGTATTCTGTCCGTGGCTGCAGAGGGAGGAACTTCACATTGGTCAACCCCAGTCTCCGCGCCTTTTTCTCCATGGCCTCTCTCTGGACGCCGTCTCCCACCAGGAGGAAGAGGATCTGCTGATGAGGCATCAGAATATGCGCAGCCTCTATGATGGTATCAATGTCCTGGACGAAGCCCATGGTGCCCGCGAAGGAAACGATGAACTTGCCATTGAGTTTGTTCTCGCGGTGGAAACTGTTGTGCTTGTCGCGGGGAGTGATAAAATCGGTATCAACCCAGTTGTGGACGACGACGATCTTATCCGCCGGCACCCCCTTGGCGAGGAGATGTTGCCTGTTGCCATCGGAGTGCACGGTAACGTAGCGAGCCTTGCGGTATATGAACTTCTCCATTCGCTGGAAGAAGCGTATGAGAGTGCGGCTCTTAAGTATCCCCGCGTCAATGGCATATTGTGGGAAGATGTCCTGGACGTTGAATATGAAAGGCGTCCTCTTGACCGTGCCGAGCAGCCAGGCGGAGAGGCCGATGGTCAGGGGAGGGGAGTAAACGAGGGTTACGTGATGCCTTCGCACGACAAGGCCCCCGAGGAAGAGCATCAAGCCCACGAGCAGATGTTCCAGGCCGCGCACCATCGGAATTCCCCTCGGAAGAGAGGGAATCAGCAACCGCACAACTTCAATCCCGTTCATCTGCTCGCGAAAGAAGAGTTTGCCTCTGTATTTCTCAGGCAATTCCTTGACGTTGTATCTGGGGAAGCCGGTGACCACGGTAACTTTGTCGCCCAGCCCGACGAGAGTTTCCGCCAGTTCATAGAAGAGATGGCTGGCAGCTCCTATCTCGGGAGGGAAGTAGTTGGTTAGGATAAGGGTTTTCACGGGCGCTATCTCCCGGCCTATTGATCCCTTGATCGGTCAGACCCCGAAGCCTGCCAGGCTTGGATCGAGACGAACCGGAACTCCCTTACGGAGGGATTCGACAGCGCAAAAAGTGGCCAGGGTGGTGAAGACGTATTCGTCAAACCCTACCGGCAGGGGCCTGCCCTCCCGCAGTGCCGTGAAGAAGGCTCCGAGCTCGGCCTGATGCCCTCTGTCAACGTTGGACTTGCTCATCTTCTTTCGCCTACCCGCTCTAGTAAAGACCAGGGACTTGAAGTTGTCAATCACACAGACGGAGTTACCGGCGAAAAGCTCCACCCTCTCCCTGGGATAGGCCTTATCGCCATTGGCCGCGTAGACGATGGAGCCCACCGAGCCGTCCGCCATCTTCATTGTGATGACGACGTTATCCTCGCTCTGATAGGCCCCCAGATTCCCCGAAAGCGCCTCAGCATATACGCTGGCAGGCAGGGAATCGGTCAGATATTGTATCAAATCCACGAAATGGCAAACCTCTCCGATTATCCGACCCCCGCCTTCAGCGGGGTCCTGTATCCAGGAGTCCTTGGGGACGAATCCTGCGTTGACCCTGCAATTAACCACCGTCGGCCCCGAACTTGGGCCTAGCCAGCGTTTGGCCTGGAGGCTGAAGGGGGAGAAACGCCTGTTGAAGCCGACCATCAACCTCCCCGGGCATTCCTTCCGGGCCTTGACTATGGCAGCCAGTCCGGCGAGATCCAGGGCCAGCGGTTTTTCCACGAAGACGTCCTTTCCGGCTTCCAGCGCCTCCGTCACCAACTTCGCGTGCAGGTCGTGGCGGGTGGCAATGACGACGGCGTCCACGCTGGCGTCAGCGAGTATCTCGCGGTAGTCCGAGGTGCAGTATTCGAAGCCGAACTTGTCAGCCACGTGGCGTCCGCTGGCGCCGGTGGCGGTGGCCACCCCTCTCAGGGCGACCCCGGCCGTTTTTCGTATGATTGGCAGGAGGGTGGCATTGGCAAAGAGGCCGGCGCCGATGAACCCGAGGCCCGTTTGTTTCCTTCCGGGTTGCACCTGTTCCCTGACGCGAATTCTGCGCGACGGCGGCTCAGAGGTCACGGGATAGTCCAGCACCACACCCATGTGTCTCTCCGTGGTCTGGCCCGTGATGAGGCCGTAGGCCCTTTCGGCTTCTTCGATCTTGAACCTGTGGCTGATGAGGGGCTGGACTTTCACCCTGCCGGTTGCGACCAGGTTCAGGAACTCCTCCATGTTGCGCCTTTCCGTCCATCGCACGTATTGCAGGGGATAGTCCAGGCCCTGTATCTCGTAGGCGAGGTCGTAGGAACCGGGTCCGGAGGCCCGGGGGACGATGAGGCTTATTTCCTTCTCGTAAAATGGTCTTCGGGGCAATTCCAACTTGACCAGGCCGGGAACGACCACCTTGCCGCCGGCCCGAACCAGTTCCGCCGCAAGTTCCAGCGGCGCGCTGCTCTCGGTGCTGGCGAAGATGAGCGCGGCATCGGCGCCGATGCCTCCGGAGAAGCCCATGACTCTCTGCACGATGTCGCCCTCGTCGGTCGTGCAGCCGGCGTCCGCCCCCAGTTCCAGGGCCAAATCCAGCCTTGCCTTGTCAATGTCAATGGCAAAGGTGTTGCATCCGGCCGCCTTTGCCAACTGACTTGCCAACTGGCCCAGGAGGCCCAGGCCGATGATGACCACGCTCTCGCCGAGGTTCAGGCCGGCGGCCCTCACGCCGTGCAGGGCAATGGCGCCGATCATGACGAAGCAGGCTGCCTCGAAATCAACGTCGTCGGGGATCTTGACGCAGAGGTTCTGAGGGACGGAGACGACCTCGGCGTGGGAGGCGAAGGCGTGGCCGGCGCAGGCGACCCGGTCGCCTATCTGGAAGCCTTCGACGCCTGCTCCCACTTCAATCACCTCGCCCGCGCAACTGTAGCCGAGGGGGACCGGGGAATCGAGCCTGTTCATTGCCTGGCGATACGTCTCCAGCAGCCCTTCGGTCTTGACCATTGCCATGACCTGCCTCACCAGGTCCGGCCTTGCCCGAGCTTTTCCCAGCAGGCTTTTCCTGGCCAGTTCTATCATCTGTCTCTCGGTGCCGACGGAGATGGCAGAGGCTACGTTGCTGACCAAAAGGCCTCCTGGGCCAACGCCGGGGGCGGGAACCTCCGTCAACTTCAATTCGCCGGTCTTGTAGTTCTGGACGACCTGCTTCAATTACTGACCTTTCCTTCCAGCCCTACGCAATTTCCAAGCAGCACCGCCCGGAGCGGCTTAACCAACTTTCCTGGCCACTACCAGGACATAGGAGCACAAATCCTTCAGTTGAAGCCCTCGGACGGCCATTTCATAAGCGGCGCTTAGGAGGAAGAGCGGAACCAAGAAGTCGAAGTAGGGCGACTGGAAATAGCCGGTCTCCATCTCAACTATGTCAAAGCCGTGTCGCTGAAGGATCCTCTGGAACCTTGAAGGGGTGCACTCGTTGTAGAAGGCTGGAAAGCCACAGATGCTCTCGGTGCGGGGATGAAACGTGAATAGCAGTCTTCGGGCGATGGGGTCGGGCAAAAGGCGCCTGATTACTGCGAAGGGGGCATATCTGGCGGGGAAAAGGTGGATGAAGAACCCGCCTTCCTTCAGCGCACGTTTGGAGGCAGCAACAAACCCCTCAACGTCGTTCAGATGTTCAAGCACCGATCTGGAGACGATAAGGTCTACGGATTCGTCCGCCAGGGGCAGCCCGCCCGTGATGTCCGCAACATGTTTCTCATCGAGATCCTGGTTTTCCTGCATTTCCTTTGCGGACATGTCCACGCCTACGATCTTCGTGCGTTGTTCCGGCCGCCTATACTGAGCAAAGGGGCAGGTCTTGCCGGCTCCGACGTCAACGACAACCTGGTCAGGTCGGCAGTTCATATACCGTCCAACCACTTTGCCGTACAGGTCGAATATCTGTAACTTTGCCTGGGGCAAAAACGGAGTTATCGCTGCGCAAAGCCTCCTGTTCATTTCTATGAATCTGCCAAGCATGGCCCTCCCTGCTTCATCGTTTGGCGCTTACTCCGTCCTCTATTGCAGATGAGGTCGTTGCTGCACGATTTCGTCGAAGAGAGATAGGAAACACTTGGCAACCTGGCGCTCACGAAGGCTTGGCCTCTCGCAACCTCCGGACGACCATCGCCATGGTGGAAACGACTCGTTTTCCGTCCTCGCCGGAGGACGGGAACTCCGCTCCGTTCGTAAGGTGCTCCAGAAACTTGGAGGTGCCGATGTAGTGAGGGTTCAAAGCCTCGGAGAAGGGGAGCCGGGCGACGTTCCGCAGCAGGCCGGTTCCCTGTTGGAACGTATTGCTCAGTACCGACCTGCCAATCTCGCTCGCGGTGGGCAGGGCGCCCTTGCGGCCGTATTTCACCAATATCCTGCCCTCAAGATCGAGGCAGAGGAGAGCGTCGGTGCCGATTATGTCCACCAGCATTGCCGTGTTCCTGCTGGCATATACTAAGGCGATGGAACTGAAACCGTTCTTCGCTATCAAGTCAAACCTTATGTCTTCACCGATCGACCAGGGATAGTCCGGGAGGACCTTCCTGTATCTTAGCTGGACGTCATTGACTTCCTGGAGGCAGGCCAGGGACAGATAAACGGCGTGCGGACCGGTCTCGCCAAGCACTCCTCCCGGCAATTTATGTGCCCAGTGATCCTTATGCGAGGTCATGTAGTCGGTATTGGTGACGAGCATGATCCTCATGCCAACGAATTCGCCGATTTCACCCCGCGACATAATCTCCCTGGCCTGCATGAAGGCAGGGTTGAAAAGTTGGTTGTGCATCACACCAACTTTCCTGCTGTGTTTCTTGGCAGCCTGATTTATCGCGTCGCACTCCTCGATGGTCAGGGCCATGGGCTTCTCGAGCAGCACGTGTGCTCCTCCTTCCATGGCTTGCACGGCGAGGCTGGCGTGAGTTGCTGGCGGGGTACAGATAATCGCCAGGTCTGGCTTCTGCTGGGAAAGCATCTGCTCGAGATCCGTATACGCGTGGGCGATGGAGAACTTGCGGGCGGCGCCCTCGAGTTTCTCGCGGTCGAGTTCGCACAGCCCGACCACCCTTGCCGTCTGCTTCAACCTGCTTAGTATTGGGAGATATTTCTGTGTGGCTATCAGACCACAGCCAACGATTGATACGGCTAGCATTCCGCTGTCTCCTCTGTTGAACTGGTGCTTCGGTATTGGTTTAGCACCTAAACCAAGGAGCTGTCAACGCCCAGGCCCTTCCAGTATCTTTTGGTATAGACTCCTGAATCCGGCCGCACCGGCCTGCACAGAGTAATTGCTTCTTACCCTCGTCTTGTTTCTGTGGCCCATCGAGCTTCTCAACTTTTCATCGAGGAGCAGGGCTCGCAGCCTATCGGCGAGGGAAGCGACCTCACCGGTCTTGCAGTTCCGGATGACCTGTCTCATAACCCTTCATCCCTTCCCGGACGAGTTGAACTACCCCTGAGGTTTCCTCGCCCTGAGGAAAAGCGTAGGGGCGAGATATCTCAGCGGGGACGACCTGCTGGTCCTGTCCAGCCAGCGGACGGCGGCGGCCAGTGGACCTATGCCTATTGAGGGTGGGAAGTGAACCTGTCCCAGAACCTGCTCCATGCACAGCCCAGATTCCCGATAGTCCGCCTTTAGAGTCGGCAAGTTATACCAGTGCGTGAAAACCCCCGCTCGTAGCGATTTCTTAGATAGGTTCACGAGGAGACCATAGGCAAAGTAGTAACTGAGCAGATTGGGATAGTTGGTGATAATGAAACCGCCCGGTTTGAGGACCCTTGCCACTTCTCTCAGGCTCGCCCGGTAATTGGGAATGTGACTGAAGACGTTGATGCAAAGGGCGCCGTCAAAGGAACAGTCCCTGAAAGGCAGTTTTGTGGCATCAGCCACCAGCAGGTCGGAGTTGCCCTCCAATTTCTCTTGTTTCAGTTTATCGCCGGCAATGCGGACCATCGAGGCGGAGATGTCGAACCCGACAACTTCGGCGCCCTCGGCGGCCAGCATGGTGGTGAAACGTCCGGTGCCCACTCCCATCTCGAGCACTCGTTTCCCCGCCCAGCCTGGCGACAGTTGGGAGATTATCTCCTTGTGAACCGAATGGAGGTACCTGCCCATGTCGGTTGACCATCTTTTCCGGTCGTATTGAGACGCTTCCCTCTGGTAGAACTCAGCGGGATCGCTACTTCTTGCTGCGGTGTTGTCTGACTTCTTCATATACGCTTTCCACCTGTCTTGCCACTTTCTCGATTGAGAAGCGACTCGAAACGAAGTCGGAGGCATTGGTTTCCAGGCCCTCCTGCGTTTTGGGACTATCGAGCAGGCTGGCGATGGCTCCAGCCAACGCCTCCGCGTCTCCTGGGGGCACTAATATCCCCGTTTTGCCGTCCTGGACGACCTCAGGAATCCCCCCTACGGGGGTGGCAACCACCGGCGTTCCCACTGCCATGGCTTCCAGCAAAGCCAGTGGATAGTCGGATGGGCCGTCCGTGCTCAGAAAAGGGGCTACCAGCACGTCCGCGGCAGCCATCAACTCGGGCATGTTCTCCACGACACCCAGCAGCGTAACGCGCTTTGCCAGCCCGTATCGCTCAATCTGGCCCAAGATCTCTTCCTTCATCTTCTGCTCTCGTGGGCTGTGCTTCACTTCCAGGTCGAGAGTGGCAGCCAGTATTGCAGTGGGAAAACGACGCGAAACAGGCTGCATGGCCCGCAGAAGAACGTCCAACCCTTTTGTCCTGCTAAGATTTCCGACGAAAAGGATGAGAGGCCCATCGGCTCCCAACTTCCTTCTCTCCGCATCCCCGGAACAAGCGCGGCTGAAACGCTCCAAGTCTATCGAAGGGGGTATAACTCTTATCCTGTCTTCCGGGATGCCGATATCCGTCAACGAGGTCGCCACGTTCCTCGAGATTGCGATGATCTTGTCCAACTTTAGCATAAGATACCTGAAAAGTGCCAGGTTCAGCGACGCGCCACCGGATTTCGCCGTGACCTTGAGCGGACAGCCTAACGTCTGCACTACTGGTGCCCCCCATATCCTCCCCGCAGTCAGACTGGCCAGCACGTAATGGGGATATCCGGAATGACCGTGCACTATGTCGAATTTCATTTGCGACCGCCGCTCGACCATCGCCCAGGTAGCCTTAGCCCAAAACTCCAACCCAAAAGCAATCGAAGTGACAGGTGACTTCACGGGCGTAGGCACCACCGAAACATTCGGAAGTCCCAGCCCCGTAAGATCCAGCGTTTTTCGCCCATACGGGGGGCTGGTGAAAATACTGGCCTGACAGTGATCGCCAAGTCCTTTCAGCAGTCTGATGAGTGAGTTCGACCCTCCTCCCACCAGGGCTCCGCCTTCGGCAGAAAGATGGATCTTGGAAATTAAAAAGCAGACCCGCAACACGTTATTCCCTTTAGTGTCTATCTTACTTCGCCTCCCCTTCCGCTGTATTGGGAGGACCGCCGCCCGCCATCTCGTAGCTCCTTTGCGACGCCTCGGACAGTGCCTCAACTCGGTAGATCCCGGAAAGTCCCAACAAGACGCCCCAAACGAGATCCCGGTAAAAGAAGGAGAAGAAGTTTATTATGACCAACGTTACGAACAGATAGATCAGGGTGCTCTTCACGAACACCCTTGCCAGGGGATCCTTTGCCTGACGATTCTGCACCATCAGCCTCCACTGCATTCCAAACAAGGAGATAAGGAATGCACAAAAGAGGACAGCCCCAAGGACCCCATAGCGGAAGAGAAACGCCAGGAATAGGTTATGAATGTGGTGAACCAGGAATCCCTGTTTGAAGTATCTCTCAAAACCCGGCGCGTATGTTACCGACTGGAACACCGCTCCGCTGCCAAATCCCATTAGAACGGCAAACAAATCCCCCTCCCGGCGGATATGCCGCAGCACGTCCCCTGTTTCGATGAACTTGGTGGTGAGAGAGCCGGGGGCTGCCTCTGTGCCGGACACTTCCCCCGCCAGCGCGGAGAATCTCTTCACCAATTCGACCGAGACGTTCTCTAGGGACTGACCGTAGCCAGTGTGAGTGATCGCCCAGACTCCCGGCAACATCAGAACCGCTCCAAGAAGGGCAACCCTAGCATAGGCCCGAACTGCCCTGAATCTGTTCGAACTCAGAAGATAGACCCCCAGCAGGACAACTGGTACCATCATCCAGATCGTCCGGAACAGAGATACCAGGCTGGTGAAAGCCACCAGCAGCAGGGAACCCGTGATCAAAGCCGATTCGTAGCGCTTGTTCTTCCTGTCGGCAAGGAACATCCCCAGAATGATCATCAGGAGTATCTTGTCCACCCAATAGAGGGTGGGAGGACGGAAAACCCCTCTCTTGAGGATCTCCAAAGGGTAATAAATACCCTCCAGCGCCTCCGCGGCAACCAGCGAGACGACCAGCATCACGAATATGGCTCCGCTCTCGGCTTTGGTAGTCGTGCCCCTCACTATGAACCAGGCACTCGGGATTATCAGCATGTTATAGGTGTCGCCCACCAGGTAACCAAGATCATCTCCTCTGAGCAGACCAATAACCAGACCATACCCACTGGCCCCCACGAAGAACAGCAGCATCAGTTTCTCGAATTCTGCCAGCCGGAAGGCGCCCGTTTTTCCAGCCACCAAATGTCTGACCGCCACCAAGAAGGCGAATAAGGCCAGGAGGGCACCTACCAGCAAGCCATGTATCCTTAGTTGATTCTCCCTCCCTATGCCCCCCACCGTTTCCAGCGGGACAAGGATGATTATCGCCGTCCAACTGATGGAATACCACAGGAGCAGGAAGAAGACCATGGTTGCTTTGCCTGCGGTCCATTTCCTGGCAGACAACCAGGCCACGCCGGCAAGAGCAACCGCCAGCAATCCCATTGGTCCCAAGAAAGTCGGACTCATCGCCGCAGAGGATCCGCTTGCCCTTCGTTACTACTCAGATTCTGCATCTTATCGAAATCACCTCTTACCGCGTTGGCGGAGAAACGCCTTGCCATCCTGGAAGAAGTTCGGCTCCGTCATGCACTTCCTTTAACCTTCCCGCTGAATTGTAGCAAGGCCTCCCTAATCTTCTGTTGGCTAACCTGAGGCGGCACACTTGGAGAGAAGGAGCGGGGTTCCTCGCAGAACAACTTGAAACGCTCACCCAGCCGACCATCCATGATGTCGCTTACGGATATTACCGCCTCCTGCGGCAGCCCTATCTCGCTGGCAATTGCCCGGCATTTTGGGTGATAAGTAACCATCAGGAAGGGAACGTTGCCGCAATAGGCGAAGAAGCAGGAATGCAATCGCATGCCCAGGAAGATGTCGCACTCCGCCACGCGCGAGAGCATCCTGCCCGGATCAGGGTCGTGGGGAACAACCTCGACGCGCTCCTCCCCTGCCAATCCCTGTTTGAGAAGCTCAGTCGCGCCAATGTCGCCCTCTTTCAGGTCGCCTCCGAAGATGAAGAGTCGGACCTCGCGCGCACCATCCGCCTTCAGATACTGCTTGATGGGCTCGACAAATCGGTCCATCAACTCGTTATCCCGCCGCCTGTCGTGGTAGAAACGCTTGAAGAACGGGACGACAGAAACGCCGAGCACGCGAGGCTGTCCGTTCACTGTCGGCGAACTGGGCCGTTGCTCACCGACCGGAGAGAGCAGTGCGGCCACGTCAAACCCGAGAGAGACCCTTCCCTCCATCCCGAGGCTGCAGAGCAAGTCATACGATACCTTGTCTCGCACGATTGCGTAGTCCACGAGCGAGCAAGCCGGCCTGGCCAACAACCTTCCCAAGCGGGTATAGATCGGTCCGGCTCCGACGCCCAGGAGAGAAACCTTGGTGCGCAGAATCTTGGCGGCCAGCAACAAAGAACAGGTCTTGAACAGAGTCCTGGGCCCCCTCCGGCTGCCGACGAAATCGCAAAGGAACAACCCACCGGCGCGAACCAGGGAGTCGCTGACTGACAACTGCCATAGAATGGATCCGACCGTGCGTCTCACCAAGCTTGTGCGATGGCGGACTGACGACGGGACGGTCACTTCGCCCTGCGCCACCACAGAGAAGTGAGCCTCCGGGAAAAATGCTCCCAGTTGCTCGAGCGACACGTAAAGCATCGCCTCGTCCCCAACGTTCCTCAACCAATAGGAGCCAAGAAGCAGGAAACGTTTGTTCATTTGATCGCCTCCAGACTTCCACCGATTGCCGATGGTGAACTGCCCGCTCGGCGTGACTTGCACCTCATCGGCTGGCAGCCCCGTCCTTGCGAAAGCGCGTGGCGAGGGCAAGCGCCCTCCGTGCCTCGTCGCTTCTGAGAGCGGTACTGCAGCCCATGAACACCACCACTCCGGCAGCCAGCGCTCCCCCCACTTGAAGCAGTTGGTATCTCACGCCTGGAGGGCTCACCAGCCGGCAGAGCCACGGGTAGATTGCCCAGCAGACAACGCCCATGAGGATGGAAGCCAGGATCGTCTTGACTCCAGAGACAAGAATCCTGTTCCCTCCGATTGACCCGATCCTTCGCCTCAGCCCTTCCAGCAAGAAGAAGATGCCCAGGGTGGAGGCGATGGATGTTGCCAGCGGTATGCCGGCGAGGCCGAGCAATCTGATCAGCGCGAGTTTGAGCAGGGCGTTAATCCCAACGATGAGACCCACTATCTTCAACGGAGTGATGGCGTCCTTCAATGAGAAATAGGCACGGACGGTTGCGACGTTCAGCATGTAGGCGACCACGCCAAGAGAGTAATTGAGCAAGGCAATCGAGGTAATCCGAGTGGAGTCAGCGCCGAAACTGCCGCGCTCGAACAGGAGGCGGACGATCGGCGTCCTCAGTACTATCAGACCCACCGAGCTGGGAATCCCCACCCAGATGAGCATGCGCAGGGCCAGCGAAAGAGTCTCCCTGAACTGGTCCGTCTTCTTTCTGGCTTCCAGGCTGGAGAGGGTGGGGAACACAGCGGTGCTGACTGCTCCACCGAAGACAATGACCGGCAGGGAGACCACCCTGACAGCGAATTCAAGGGCGCCGACAGAACCCGGACCGAGCACGGAGGCGAACCCCCTATCCAGTAGCAGGTTGATGAGGAACACGGAACTGGCTATGGAGACCGGCACGGCGGAGAGGGTGACCTTCCTGACGGCAGGATGGCTGAAATCCAGTGACAAAGGCGCGACATATCGCTTTCTTGCCAGGACACTGAAGGGGAACAGGAACCGCACGGCTGCGCCAATGGACACGGCTGCAGCCAGCGAACTTATGCCAAAGCGGGAGGAAAAGGTCAGGGCCGACAGGATCACGGCCAGGTCAATGCCGAAACTGGCGATTGTCGGGACGAGGAAGTGGCGGAAGGAGTGGAATACCGATACCTGCATGGCATTCAGGGCCAGAAAGAGCACAGTGGGGGACATGATCGCCAGCAGGAGGGAGGCGGTTCTCGTGGTCTCTGGGCTGAAGCCTGGAGCAAGGACGCGGACTATTGGAGTGGCAGCGCCCAGGCATATTGCGGTGGCTATGCCAAAGACGATCAGGGTGACGCTGAACATCACGCCGGAGGCCTGTATGGCGGCTTGTTTGCCTTCCTTGGCGAGATAGTCGCTGAGGATGGGTATCATGGTCATGGTGAAGGTGCCGGCCATCGGACTGGCCAGGGCGGTGAGAAACCCGAAGGCTACGAAGTAGGCGTCAGTAGCGGCGGTAGTCCCGAACAGGCTGGCGATGATTATCTGCACCGCCAACCCCAGGACCCGCCCTATTAACGTCCCTACCAGCAAGACCAAGGTGGCCGAAGAGGTGTTCTGTCTGCTAAGCCCCATCACTCACGGGCCGCCAGCCAACGCCAATACCATTCGGCGCTGCGGAATATGCCTGGCGAGCAATGCGCCGTGGTCCCTCCCCGACGGCCAGCCGCGTCACTGGGGCGCAGCGGCACTGTTTGCCTCGGCTTCCTCGCCCCCTCTTTCGCGTGCCAGATAGTCGCCGAGGAAGACCCAGAAAATGCCAACAAACAAACCCAAGAAGCCAGCCAGGGCCATATTCAGCCCAGTTCTGGGCCGGCTTTTCCTATCGGGGGGCAGCGCCCGGTCCAACACCTGGTAGGTTATGACCTCTTTGGCTTCGGCCATCCTGGCCTTCTCTGACTCATCGGCCAGGAGGGTATAAACTCCCGAGAGCACCTCGACGTCACGGGCACGCCTGGTGAGTTCGGTCTCTTTGGCGGGAACCGCCCCGCCCCGGGCCTTCAACTGAGAGAGGACGTTTGCCTCGGCGGCGGACCTTGCGCTGGTAGCGATTCGTTCCTGCTCCCAGTCTATCAACTCAGGGGCGAGTTTGGACTTGACGGAGCTCAAGACCCTGGATAGTTCATCGTTGAGTTGTTTCTTGCTCTCTTCCAGTTCCATCTCTAGTTTTATGACCTTGGGATGGGAGGGGCCGAATTCCTTCGTGGCGAGGGCCAGGCCGGACTCCTGGGAGACGAGTTTGTTGCGCAGTTCCTGGACGAAGGGGCTGTGGGCGGGAACGTTCTGAAGGGGCGCCTTGGTTTCCTCCACTATCTGTTTGGTGATTAGGTTGACCCGAGCTTCGACTTCCTTCAGGTGGGCATCGGTGACCACCTTATCGGCCTCCAGTTTTGCGATATTGTCCAGGGCACCCTTTACCTCATCCGGCAGGGAGACGACGCCTTTCTGTTCCTTGTAAGATCGGAGCGCTTCCTCAGCCTTTCGCAGTTCTTCACGGCTTTTCTCAAGTTGCTCCTCGACGTAACTCCTGTATTTGGTGGCGGTGTGGAGGAAGACCTCCCGCTGAGTGAACTCTGAGAGCGCATCAATGTAGAAATTGGCGATGTCGGCAGCCATTTGCCTGGCATCGTCTGCGGGACTGGCGGGGCTTTGCTTCTTGAACCAGGAGAGGAAAGGACAGGTGCCTCGGAAGTCAACGGTCAACTGTATCAGCCCTTCCTTAGTGACCTCGGGCTTGACATTGTCTTGGAGCCTCTTGATCGTCTGTTCGAGGGTATCGGTTTTGTACCCGTCTTGAAGGTTGAACTTGTAAACTGCCCTCTCGGCGATGGTGCGACTCTTCAGGATGGCCAGGTAAGGGTCAGTGGGTTCCTGGTTGCCCCCCAGGCCGACAAGGCTGGCCGCCTTCGAGAGTCCTCCCTCAGTGGTGGGGAGGAATACGGTGGGCGCGGTTGGCTCGGGCTGGGGAAAGATGAGGGTCGTGGTGGCTTCGAAGGTTGGAGGGATGACGAATTTGCTGAGAAGCCCGGAAAAGAAGACGGCAGCGATGAAAAGCCAGATTATGGTTCGTTTCCTCTTCTTGAGGATTCGAAAATAGTCGAAGAGAGTGACCTCGGGTGTTTCCATCAGGCTGCCTATTTTGTGATCAGGAAGAGCAGGTAAGCGGTCACCGCGACATCGGTGACAAGGCGCACTTTCTCCTGGAGCCTCTCGCCCTTTGTTTTTGGAGCTTCCAGGAAGGCCTTGGGAGGCACCATGACTATGTCGCCGGGTCGGACTTCCGTCTTGCTGACGACGGGCTCGGATTCGCCGCCGGCCCTGATGACCACCGCACGGCCGACGTCCGCATCCTCGGTATATCCGCCAACTTGCTTAACGTAGTATTCGAGCGGGTTGCCAGGGCGATAGACGACGGCTGAGGGCAGCGCCACTGCGCCAGTGACGATAACAGTCAAGGCTTTGGGCGGGACGATTACCGTATCGCCGTTGCGCAGAACGACGTCCTCCTTCGTCCCTCCGGAATCTATGATCTCCTTGAGATTGATGGGGACGCGACCGGTCGGGATGACCGGAGGCAACTCCGCCGGGGCCAAGATTCCCTCCTCCCCTGTGGCCGCTTCGGCGGCTCCGCCAATAGCTGACGTAATCCCCCCCAAAGGTCCAGGCAGCGCTCCCGTGGCGGCAGTGCCCCCCGCACCGGCGCCCATTCCTTGCAGGCGAAGTAGCGCAGCGTTGTAGTAGCGGTTGGCGGTCTCCAACATTCTCTCTCGGGTATTGCTGGCGATTGTGTGGTGTTCCGGGGTTACCAGTTCGGAGACGTCTCGGAGGAATACTGCACCCTCCGGGAAACCATCGGGGGTGAGTCCGCCTGCCTCTTTTACCAGACTGCTGAGTTTATCCTCTCCCTCGCGTCTTAGTTGGTAGATTCCAGGCTTCGCCACCTCGCCGAGGATGACAACGGTCTTGGCGCCCTGCCAATCGCGCAGTTTGGAGAGATGTTCAACCGACTTCTTTTCAATCTTCCTTACGTCGTCGAGGGAGTGTATCACCACCCGGTCCCATCTCTGGAGTTCCAGGTTCTCGGTTTCGTTGCCCTCGAGCGCCTTCCGCAAGTTGAAGGGGACGACATCAATCTTGGTGTCGGGCAGGGTGCGGAAGATGACCGCCCTCTCCCAAAAAGTCTCCCTGAGGCCCAACCCCTCGGCGGCCTGAATGAGATCCTTCATCCTCATGCCGGGTCTTAGTTCGTATTCGCCGGGACGCTGGACGTTACCTTCTATGTAGATGGTGTTCGTCTTGAT
>Ga0315294_10001365_pt1 | contig 26491 bp, 23 predicted proteins | sample YL17G13_40_MG_FD_203626 | JGI IMG/M metagenome (GOLD analysis project Ga0315294, IMG submission 203626) | Sediment microbial communities from Yellowstone Lake, YNP, Wyoming, USA - YL17G13_40 | ecosystem: Environmental > Aquatic > Freshwater > Lake > Sediment | place: USA: Wyoming | collected... | reverse complement strand
ATAATGCGCCGGTAAAAATCCATACCGTCCTTGCCGCCGTCCAGGGCAACTCGGGGCTCGTATTGGACTTCAGGCTGAAGAAGCGCGATCTCATGAGTAGGGATATAAGGAGGATTGGAGACTATGATGTCGTATTGCGTTGTTGCGCACTTTGCGTATTGCCTAAAAAGATCGCCTTCCAAAAAATCAATGTTTACTTTATTTAAAGAGGCGTTATACTTAGCGACTTCGAGGGCTTCGGCGGAAATATCAGTGGCGGTTATTTTTACGTTTCGCAGTAATTTCGCTAATGAAACCGCAATGCATCCTGAACCCGTACCAATATCCAGAATATTTACAGGCGACTCACTACAGGCGAGAGGCGAGTAATAATTCAAGACGGATTCAACAAGGATCTCGGTCTCGGGCCGCGGAATAAATACGGATGGGTTGACCTTAAACTCAAGGCCAATAAAAATCGTTTTACCTAAAATATATTGAACGGGCTCTCCGCAGGCCCTTCTCTTCAATGCCTGCCCGATAAGCCCGCACTGATGAATATCAAGGACCCTATTTCTATTAAGAAGTAATTCCTGCCTGCTGCAGCTTAAGATATCGGTAAATAAAAGTTCGGCTTCGTTCATGGCGTTTTGTTCTTTTTCTTAAAGAGCCTGATTCTGTTTATTACTCTCGGCTTTGATGAGAGCATCTATGATCTCATCTAAATCTCCGTCCAGAATGCCTTCAAGCCTATGCAGCGTCAATCCGATGCGATGGTCCGTAACGCGCCGGTCAGGAAAATTATAGGTGCGGATCTTCTCGCTGCGGTCACCGGAGCCTACCTGAGAACGGCGCTCCTGGGTCAGCTTTTTAAACTCCTCCTCCTGCCTGCGCTCAAGAAGACGGGCGCGCAAGACGCGCATCGCCTTGTTCTTATTTTTTAGCTGCGAGCGCTCGTCCTGACAAGTTACTACCAGGGCGCTGGGAAGGTACGTAATCCTTACCGCTGAATCCGCGGTATTGACGCTTTGTCCCCCGTGGCCCGAAGCCCTGAATACGTCGATTTTTAAATCCTTGGGGTCAATCACCAAATCCACTTCTTTGGGTTCGGTCAATACCGCTACCGTAACTGCCGAGGTATGGATCCTTCCTTGAGCTTCCGTGGTAGGAACGCGCTGGACCCGATGCGCCCCGCTTTCAAATCGTAACCTTTTAGAGACACCTTTTCCCTTAATGCCGAATACTACCTCCTTAAATCCGCCGAGTTCAGTAGGGTGGCTGGGAAGCGCCTCCACGTTCCATCCTTTTCTGGCGGCGTATTTGGTATACATCCGGTATAGATCCGCGGCGAATAAACTAGCCTCCTGCCCGCCGGTTCCCGCTCGTATCTCCATGATGATATCCTGATCCTCTTCTTCAGCGGAGCCGGATGCTTTATCTATTCTCGCCAGCAAAGCTTCATTCCTGGATTTTAAATCGCGGATTTCTTCCTCCACGAGAGCCGCAAAATCAGCATCATGTTTTTCCTTCAGAGTGCTCTCAAGCTTCTCGATCTCTACCCTGTGCTTTTTAACCTGGCGGTACATAAGGGCGGCCTGCGAAAGCTTAGACAGCTCTTTAGCATACTGGCTATAACGGGTTTTATCTGCGATGACCTCGGCGCTGGACATCAACCCTTCAAGCTCTTCATAGCGCTCAACTCTTTTTTGCAGTTCTGACTCGGAAAACATATTTTTTGTGACGGATTTGATCAAGGATACATCCGATTTATTTATGTTGTTCCGCGACGGAAATAAATAGGATGTGTCCCTATTTAAATCGGATGTGCCACTATTTTGTTTTTTTGTATTTGCGCATAAACTTATCCACTCTTCCGGCGGAATCCAAAAATTTCTGCTTGCCGGTAAAGAAAGGATGGCATTTAGAGCATACCTCTACCCTGATAGTCGGCTTAGTGGAACGGGTATGGATGACCTCTCCGCATGCGCACATTATCGTGCATTCCTGGTACTTAGGGTGAATCTTGTCTTTCATTTCTGAATCCTCCTTAGATTTTTTACGCAATACGTAATACGCACTACGCAATACGATATTTACTGGTTCATACTATTTAAAAACTCTTCATTATTCTTGGTCTTTCCTAATTTTTCGATCAATAACTCCATGGCTTCTACGTTATTCAGCTCATTGAGCACCTTCCTTAGTATCCATACTTTTTGCAGCCAATCCGGCTTTAAAAGCAGTTCCTCATGGCGGGTATTGGACCTCTTAATATCAATGGCCGGATATATCCTTCTCTGGAATAAGTTCCTATCCAGCTGTAATTCCATGTTGCCCGTACCTTTAAACTCCTCAAAGATCACTTCGTCCATACGGCTGCCGGTATCAACAAGAGAAGTAGCGATAATCGTAAGGCTGCCGCCTTCTTCTATGGCCCTTGCCGCTCCGAAGAAACGCTTGGGTTTCTGCAGGGCGTTGGAATCAATACCTCCCGAGAGGACCTTGCCGCTATGCGGGACAACGGAGTTGTAGGCTCGTGCTAAGCGGGTTATGCTGTCCAGGAGCACTACGACATCCCTTTTATGCTCGACCAGCCTTTTAGCCTTTTCCATTACGATCTCGGCCACCTGCACATGCCTTTCCGGAGGCTCATCAAAAGTAGAAGAAATAACCTCACCCTTGACTCCCCTTTGCATATCCGTGACCTCTTCGGGCCGCTCATCGATAAGCAGCACTATCAAGACTACATCCTGATGATTGTGCATGATGGAATTGGCGATCTTCTGTAAAAGCACGGTCTTGCCGCTGTAAGGCTGCGCCACGATAAGGCCGCGCTGCCCCTTGCCTAAAGGCGTAAGCAAATCCATTATGCGCATAGAAGCATCGTGCGGGTCGTGCTCAAGTATGAATTTCTCGTGAGGATAAATGGGTGTAAGATTATCAAAGAGGACCTTTTCCTTGGCATCCTCGGGGTTTTCAAAGTTTACTGCCTCAACTTTAAGAAGCGCAAAATACTTCTCGCCCTCCTTGGGAGGCCTTATCTGGCCGCTCACCGTATCCCCGGTCCTTAAGTCGAATTTTCTTATCTGGGATGGCGAAATATAGATATCATCCGGGCAAGGCAGATAATTATAATTGGGCGAACGCAAAAATCCAAACCCTTCAGGGAGGATCTCCAATATCCCCTCGCCGAACATCAATCCTTCCTTTTCCGCCTGGGCCTGCAGGATCTTAAATATCAATTCCTGCTTCTTTATGCCGCTTATGCCGTTTACGTTAAGATCCTTGGCAAGCTTGTTAAGTTCGGTTATCTTCATGTCCTTTAGATTACTGATATCCAATTTCTGCTCTTCCATCACCATTCTCCTTGTTTATTTGCCGCATTAGAAAATATCGGCCTAGTTTTTTTTTAAGCCTTAGCTATTCGCAATGCGGCATATCTGTTTCCAGATATCTTTTACCTGTCTTTTGGTCTGCAACAGCGACCCTTCATTATCTATCACAAAATCCGCCATTTTTATCTTCTCGGATAACGGCAGCTGGGCTTTTATTCTTTTTAGAGCCTCTGAGCTGCCCATGCCAGAACGGCTGATCTGGGTATTGCGGCTAGTCTTTACCACTATCAGTGTGTCTACCAAACCTGTAAGTTGAGCCTCAATAAGCAACGGCGCATCAATGACGATCGGCCTTGAACGAGCCGAACCCGCCCTGGCTTTTATCTCTTTAATGACCACGGGGTGCAGAATATCGTTGAGTTTTTTTAGCAATTTTTTATTGCCAAAGACCATCTTGCCTAATTTAGGCCGGCTGATTCTACGGTCTTCGCAAATGACTCCTTTACCAAAACAGGACACGATCAAGCTGTAGGACGGTGTTCCGGGGCGAATAAGTTTATGCGCGATCTTATCCGCATCAAGAACGAGAGCGCCTAAATCCCTGAACATACGCGCTACCGTGCTTTTTCCTGTTCCGAAACTGCCTGTTATCCCTATTATCATTATTTTAAGCCTGACGCAGACTTATAAAGCTCGGCGTATTTCCTGGCCGACTCACCCCAGGAAAAATCCAGCTTCATATCGCGGCGCATCAGAGCAACCCATTTCTTCTTATTCTGATAAGAGAGGATCGCCCTAAGCATCGACTCAAGGAATCCCTCGCGCGTATAACTGTCAAATACAAAACCGCTGCCGCTGTCCTCAAGAGGATTGTAATCTGTGACCGTATCCGCCAAGCCTCCTGTCTTATGGGCTATTACCGGCGTGCCGTATTTAAAACTGATAAGCTGGCCCAAGCCGCAGGGTTCGTAACGCGAAGGCATCATAAAAACATCACAGCCTGCGTATATCCTGTGCGCGAAAGGGTCATCAAACTTCAAATTCACGGATATAAATCCGGGATATTTGGCGGCTATCTTCTCCAGCATGGTGTGATATTTTAAATCCCCCGTGCCCAGTATCACAAACTGCATATCCAGCTGGCACATCCTTTCCATAGCGGCGTCGATTAGATCGAACCCTTTCTGCTCGGCAAGGCGCCCTACAAAACCAAAAAGCGGGATATCCTTCTTTAAGGGGAGCTTACATTCCTTCTGGAGCGCTTCCTTGTTTTGCGCCTTGCCATCCAACTTCTGCGCAGAGTATTTTTTAGCCAGGTATTTGTCCTGCGCCGGGTCCCACAGCTCATAATCAAGGCCGTTAAGGATACCGAAAAGCCTATCCCTTTTCTTTGATAAGATGCCTTCCAGGCCAAAACCCTGCTTGGCGTCAAGGATCTCCTTGCTATAGGTGGGGCTGACGGTGTTTATCACATCGGAAAATACCAGGCCCCCTTTTAAGATGTTGACCCTGTCAAAAAATTCAAGGCCGTCAATACTAAAAAATGACCAATCCAGCCCGGTCTTGGGAAATTCATCCTTCTTAAAAAGCCCCTGGTAGCCGATATTATGTATGGTAATGACGGTCCTGGTTTTTTTATAAAACTTATCGGCCTTGTATAAGCTTTTCAGATACACCGGCACAAGCGATGTCTGCCAATCATGGCAATGGATAATATCAGGCTGGAATTTTATCTTCTTCATCAGGTCCAGCGCCTTTTTACAGAAAAAGGAAAATCTCTCTAAATTATCCGGATAATCGCCGGTTTTCTCACCGTAAAGCCCCGGACGGCTGAAATATTTATTGTTATCTATAAAATATACCTTTATATTCTTTCCGATAGTCGCCTCAACTCCCTGCACGGAAACGGCCTTATACTTAGGCATGATGATTATGACTTCGTGCTTTAATTTCTCCAGCGCCAACGGTAAGGCACCTGCTACATCCGCCAGGCCGCCGGTCTTGGCAAAAGGCACCACCTCAGAAGCACACATTGCAATTCTCATCTTACCTCCTTGTAATGAGTAGATGATTTATGGAGCGCTAATTGCGACACAAATCATAGGATGACGTCCGTCTACGAATTGAACCCCGCACCCAGAATTGATTATAAAGATTGGACTCTGGGTGTGAGGTCAAATTCAGACAGAGGCTTACGTTCATTGCGCTCCGTAAGCCCCCTCTTCATTTGACCTCATCCATCTCCAACCAGTTTCTCCCCTTTTTAATCTCCACCTTAATCGGCACCGTTAACTCTATGACATTCTCCATCCTCTCACGTACCAAGGTTAAGACGCCATCAAGTTCTGCTGCCGGCACAACAAATACCAGTTCATCATGGATCTGCAATACCATCCTGCTCTTCAAGGCATCCTTTTTAAAACGGCTATGGATGCTAACCATCGCCATCTTGATCAAATCCGCAGCTGACCCTTGAATAGGGGTATTGACCGCCTGCCTCTCGGCAAACTGCCTGATACCCGGATTTTTATTCTTGATCTCAGGCAGGTACCTGCGCCGCCCCAATATGGTAGTCACAAAGCCCTTATCCCGCGCCGTCTCTATCTGTTCCTGGATATAATCTTTTACTCCGGGATAGCGGGCAAAATATGCCTCAATAAAACTATTAGCTTCGTCCTGGGAGATCTTCAAATCCCGGGCTAACCCGTAAGCACTAAGGCCGTAGACGATGCCGAAATTGATGCGCTTGGCTGTCTCGCGCATCTGCTCCGTCGTATCTTTTTCATCTGTCCCGTATATTAAGGAAGCGGTAAAGCGGTGTATATCCTGGCCCTTCTTAAAGGCTGCCGTAAGGTCCCTATCCCCGCACAGGTGAGCCAGGATCCTCAACTCTATCTGGGAATAATCCGCGGATATTAAACAGGTATTCTCATCCGGTGATATAACGGCCCTTCTTACCTGCCTGCCGATCTCGGTGCGGATGGGCAGATTCTGCAAATTCGGGTTAGATACACTTAGCCTGCCGGTTTCGGTACCGGTCTGGTTAAAAGAAGCGTGGACCTTACCGGTTTTAGGATCGATGAGCTGGGGAAAAGCGTCAACGTAAGTAGACTTTATCTTAGTGACGCGGCGATACTCAAGCAGAACGCGGGCGATCTCATGATCTCGGCTTAAGGCCTCCAGCACCCCCTCATCCGTAGAAGGCCCGCTTTTCGTCCTTTTCATAACCGGCAACTTCAGATTATCAAACAACACCTGCCTTAGCTGCTTCGGAGAATTGATATTGAATTCTGTACCTCCGGCAAGTTTATGGATCTTCTCGATTATCTTAATAAGCTGCTTTTCCATATCACGGGAAAGCTCATCAAGCAGTTCCAGGTCAATATCCACGCCGGATAACTCCATATCGGCTAATACCTCTATCAACGGCATCTCTAAATTCCTGAACAGATCCGTAAGGCCTTTATCTTGAAGTTGAGTTTCCAGAATAGGTTTAAGCCGGGCGATTAATTTACAGGCGCCAGGGACATCCAGTCTCCTTGAATCCACTGCCACGCTTAAATAATCCCAGGCAATGCCTGCGAGGGAATAATCGGGTTTGGAGGGGTTCAATAAATAAGCGGCGATCATAGTGTCGAAATATATCCCCTCAAGGTTATAAGAGTTTCCAGATAAGCGCGTTTTTAATTTTTTAAGATCGTGCCCGATTTTCTTTATTCCCGGTTGAGCCAGGACAGATGCCAGCTCAGAGCCGTTGAGCTGCGCCAAACCCTCATCCTCGGCATAGGCAAAGATTCCATCCTGAAAATATATCACCAACTCCTTTTCTTTTAATAAACCGCTGACTGAGGCTTTGGCTATCGCCGGCTGCTGGCCGGGAGCTTCTTCCTGTATGGGCAAATCCTTCAACATCTTTTTGAATTCAAGCTGCTTGAATATCTTAAAAAGAGCTTGATAATCCGCAGCTCCAGTTTTTAGCTTTTCGGGATCAAAATCTATATCAACGCCCTGTTGCAGGATCACCAACTCCCGGTTAAGTTCAGCCCGGGATATATTATCTTTTAATGCCGCCTTTATTTTTTCTGACTTTACTTGATCAAGATTCTCCAGGAGATTCTCCAGCGAGCCGAAGGTATGAATAAGTTCAATCGCGGTCTTCTCGCCTATCCCGCTTATGCCGGGGATATTATCCGCAGCGTCGCCCATAAGGCTTAAAATATCGACGATCTGATGCGGCTTTAGCTGGTAGCGTTCCTCTATTTTTTTCAGGTCGTAAAGGGTACCCTGGTCCTTATAAGGGCTAAAAACAACAATATGCTCATCGACTAACTGAAGGATATCCTTATCGGAACTGATAATAAAGACGTCAAAGCCTTCCTGCCGGGCTTTTTTGGCTAAAGTGGCGATAACATCATCCGCCTCAAACCCCTCTTTCTCAAAACAGGCGATATTATAAGCGGATATAATGTCCTTTATTATTGGTATTTGGCTGGAAAGCCCATCAGGCATAGAAGGACGGTTGATCTTGTACTCCGCGAACTTTTTTTGCCTGAAAGTGTCCCGGGAAACATCAAAACAAACACCCAGGTACTCGGGTTTCTCATCCTTGAATATTTTTTTCAGGATATTTACAAATCCGTAAACAGCATTGGTAGGCTGGCCGTAAGAAGTTGCCAGCGCTCCTAAGGCATAGTAAGCACGATAACAAAAAGCAGTGGCATCTAATAAATACAACTTGGGTCTTACCATTATGAGCTCAATTAGCGCATATATATAGGAGAGTGAACCTTAGCCCCTGGGCACAAGGGCGAAGTGTACTATGGGTCTATTTTTGAGGTGATGCGGCAAGTTCAGCTATCTTGTCAAATTCCTGTTTTGCTGCCTGGAGGTTATCCTGCTGATAAAAACGCTTTCCATCCTGGTAATACTTTTCCATTTTCGCGATGAAGGCTTCCTTCTCCTGTTCTTTTATCTTTACTTTTGTTTTGTCCATTAAATCCTGGGTATCCTTGATCTGGGGGTCCAGCGATAAGGCGAGATTCACTTCTTCCAACACCTTTTGATACTTCCCTTCATTAAATAATTTTTTGGCGTTCGCAAGATGCTCGGCCGCTTTTTTAAGGTCCATTTCTTTTTGCAGCTTCTTCTGCTCCTGGACCTGCTGGATAAGATTTATGGACTCCTGTTCTATAAGCCTCTGCCTTAACTCCGGGACCATAAAGGTGATAGCATCTAATCTTTTCTTGGCATTTTCCGTCCAGGGATCCTTAGGGTCTCCAAGCACTGATCTTCTACCCCAATAGTGAGCCGCCTGGGCATAATCTTTCTTGCCTTCATAAAGCATCGCCAGGTTGGAATAAAAATTAAGATACCGGGGATTCATCTTCAGGCCCTTCATATAAACCTGTTCCGCTAAATCCGTCATCCCCATCAAATCATACACTACACCTAAATCATTATAGGCGATCACATAATTGGGGTCTAACTCTATGGCCTTCTGATAGTAAGATAAAGCTGTCTCTAAATCCCCTTGCTTCTGCTGAGTTAAGCCCTGCTGACGATAAAGCCGTGCTTGCTCTTGTAAAGTTGATATATTAGATGCGGAAAGGCAAACCCCTGAAATGGCAAGGCTTATTGATACTGCGGTTAGTATACAGATAGTCCGTACGGAAGAACTTGTCATGTCGTATGTTAGAATATAAGAAAATGGCCTAAAAGTCAAGAAAAATTTAATTAGGGACACATCCGATTTATTTCTGTCGCTAACAGCATAAATAAATCGGATGTGTCCCTAATTACATTAACGGGTCCATCGAAAGAACCGGATGTTGCGCTTTATTAAGAAACTTGATCAACTCTTCGGAAGTAGTTGCCACAGTCTCATCGGCAATTTTATCTAATAAATCGGTCTGTCCTATTTCCTGGGAACGCTTTATCAGTTTATCACGCAGGATCTCTTTCAATTCTTTAGGCATCCATACCAGCCGCGTTAATCCACCCTCCGCCGCAATAAATTTTTTGCTGACTAAATAAAGCTTGCCTACCCCCGAGAAACCGGGTGTTTGCACCCCTCCGCCCACCGACCCGGCTAAAGTGGTGAAATTCATCCCGCAAGGAGTCATACCGATAAAATCGCGGTGTACCACCATCACGCCATTGACTTCGGGTATTATCGCAACGATACACTCAAAACATCCGCAGCTGGACTGGGGAGAATCCATCATGGAATACATGCTTACCGTAGATACGGTCTTGTTGGATTTGGCATAAATAAAATCATTAACATTCTGCCACTGCCCCAATCTGTTATCAATAACGACTCCTTTTTCTATGGGCTGATTGGGCCCGGTAGGGATGATCTCAAAGGAAGCCTTGGCATCCAGCCAGGAATATGCCCCGCAAAGCCCCAGGCGCTCCGGCGTAATAATACAAACATGATTCGGGGCGAATGACTGGCATAGCAGGCAGGAATAAAAAGTATCCACGCTCTCATCAGTCATGCCGCCTATGCGCTCATCACGCTCATCATAGGCCTTCTTTGCATTCGGCAGAAGATTATCGACATCTTCCTGTTTTGTGTAAATCTTAACCTGCGCCTTATCCACGATGGCGTTGTATTCCTGATGCAGCATCGCGTGCAAAATCACTCCGAGATGTTTAAGACGAAAGCCCTTATTAAAAGCGTCTTTACTAATCCTAATCCAGTTCATATCGCGCTGGCCGACATGCATGATGCCCATAGCATAATTGACAAAACGGTGTATCTGGCGCTCCAGAATCGGTTCAAAATCCTTCTGCATCTTGCGGCCGGCTACCTCTACGATAATAGCCAGGGGCATGGATTTACTGCCTTGCGGTAAAGCATCGATATCCGAGCCGATAAGCTCTACCTTGCCGTCCTCGACCTCTTCTGATTTTTTCATGGTCAGATATTCAAAGGATGTGCTGGCTTTACTGCCGAATTCCGTATGCAACTGCTCCTTGCGCACGCGTTCACCCTCAAAAGCGGCGGCGTAAGGCACGGGAATAGGAATAGATGATACTGTAACCTTCACCCCCCTGACTTCGATGCAACGCGGCACGATTTTTTTATGGTCCAGCTCCTTCACCAGCGCTTCGTAAACAGTGATTCCGGAGGGCCTTATTTCCGGAATATCCGTATCGGCGATTATAGGGAATCCCATATTAATAGCGCCGGCGCCGGTAGCATATTTTATGTCATCGAGCTCGCCCAGCACCAGGCCAAAGGCGAAAACACGCTCCTTGGTGTATAAAAGGCACTTCTCCGCCTGCCCGGGCTTTAACCCCCCGAAAGTCAATGCCGAGCGGATCGCCCAGTTTAAAGGGTATATTGCCGAGAGGGTATCGCGCCCGTAAGGGACGATGTAATTATCCCAGCCCATCTGGACATTCTCTTCCATCAATTGATCGATGATCGAGCGCCCCTTTACGCTTGAGCCAACGAATGCCAGGATATTCCTCTGCTGCAACTCACGCACGATCTGCACCGCGGTCTTGTTATCGGGAGCTGCGCCCAATATAGCCGCGAATCCCGGCATGCGCCCGTCAACAAGCTGGATACCCAGCGAACGCATGATAGTATCGCTAAAGAACCCGTTACACTCTTTCTGTGGCTCCTGCTCATATAAGTAGCGCAAAGCCATGATTATCTCTTCGCAAAAAAGAGTAGCCATCCCGGCATTCAAGGCGTCCCCTAAATAAGGGAGCCAGACCTTATCCGAAGGCGGCTTTGGTAAAAGGGACTTGGCGTGTTCTAAAATAGGTGCGGCATCCTTTAAGGTCTCAACCTTCGCTGCCAATAAAGCATTAGCCATAGGCAGATAAAACGCGGTCTCAGGAAAGCCGATTTTCGTATTTGGCCCCTTCTCCTTGCTGGCTTTATCTAAAAATTCCTGCGCTTCCTTATAGATCTGATGCGCGCCTCGAATTACCGCCTCTGCTACAAGCTTAGACATAGATCTTCTCACCTCCTTTGACTAAATCTATCATATCAGGATACCCAAAGTCTTCACACAACAGCGCATCCTTTATGGATGAAATATTTATTCTTTCCCGGATGAGCCGCAGTAAAACACCGCTCGGCCTTATATCGCCCACCAAAACCGCGCCTACAAGAATATTATTTTTTAATATCAGCTTCTTATAGCGCGCCTCTTTCTCATTGCTGATCTTCAACTCTTCAAATTCCTTATCCGCCTCTTTTACCTTATATATCCCTAAGGAAACTACCGCCAGGCCAAAGAATTCAATGGAATTGATACCCAGGGAGCCGTCGTACTTAACGCTATCCCCGGCCATATTCGCTCCCGCGGCCTTGCCCTGTTCAACCGCTATCGGCCAAAGGGCATTTACCGAATGTTTGCCGGTAGTAATATCATAGCTCTCGCATACATCTCCCGCGGCATAGATATTCGCAATATTAGTCTTTAAAAGTTCACCCGTGATTATGCCTTCATTAAATTTTATTTCCGTATCTTTAACTAAGCTGATATTGGGCGAGACACCCTTGCCCACAATAACTAAAGATGACTCAAAAGCCTTGCCGGAATCAAGTTTTATCGCTCTTATGTCGCCTTCGCCTATGATCTCGCTTACGTCATTGCCCAGAATTATATCTATGCCGTTTTCCTCCAGCCTTTTCCGGACCAACCCGGCTGCCTCGAAATCCAGCATCTGCGATAAAACCTGAGGAGACTTAATCACTACCTTAACGTCAATATTCCTTTTTTTCAAAGCATAAGCCGCTTTAAGACCGATCAGGCCGCCCCCCAGAATACAGGCCGCCCTGGTGAGTGGAATAAGCCCCTCTATCTCTTTGATCTCCTTTATGGTGCGAAAACCATAAACTCCGTTTTTTTTGATTCCGGAAATATCGGGAAACTTAGGGCTCGAGCCGGTGGCGATTAACAGGGAATCGTAATTTAAGGCGGTTTTATCTTCGCAGACAATACGGTTCTTTTTCGGGTCAACGCGGGCGACTTTCTTATTAAGGATGACTTCAATATTATTCTCCTTATAGAAACTCGCCGGACGGTATAAAAGCTTATCCTCTTTAACATCCTGCGCCAGATAGTAAGAAATGAGGCAGCGGCAATAGCTGGGATAATCTTCATCCGAAATAATAGTAATCTTGGATTCCTTATCCCTCTGCCGTATTGCCTCAACACAGGCAATCCCCGCGGCTGAATTCCCGATAATAATAAATTGTTTCATCGCTCTATTTTACCTCTTCCTGCCAGATAACCGCTCCCGTAGGGCAGGCTTTCACACAGGAAGGCTCCTTCTTATCTTTGCATTTATCGCAGCGCAAGGGCATCTTTGTCTTTAAGTTCGGCCTTACGGCGCCGTAAGGGCAAACCATCACGCACATCCAGCAGCCGACACAACGCGCCTCATCATGCAAGACCATCCCCTTTTCCTTATCATAAGTGAGCGCCGCGGCCATACAGGCATCCACGCATTTGGGGTCTTTGCAATGCCGGCAGGAAACCGGATAATTTTTGGCTTTGGAAAAAAAGACCTTCTTGCGCGGTAAGGATAGCTTTTCTTCCTTTATCGCCTTGAAAAGCTCATCGCTTAGCGAGTGCGCCACCGCGCAGGCGACCTCGCAGGATTTGCAGCCTAAGCATTTTTTTACGTCGTAATATAGCTGCTTCATGATTCGTACATTGCCGGTTTCAGGTTCAGGGCTCGACGTTTCTTATCGATATGCGCGATCATAAGCTGCGCCATCTTAAGAGGATCATCGCAGAACTCAAACCTCCCCGCCACATCCTTCTCCATGCCGCCGGTCAAATAATCAGTAAGATTTTTGCTTCCCAGGGTAGCAAATGGTTGCGCGCCAAAAACGGTATAGACGCCCGAAGCCACGAAATAGAATCCGATAGTGATCGCTTTCTCGGACATCCATTCGGGCGCGCAGCCGGCTGCCGGAATATCCGAGAGGTCCTCCCCCAAGCCGCCTTCCTTAATAATATAAGAAGCTGCGGATAAGATGCGCGAGTTATCCACACAGGAGCCTAAGTGCAAAACCGGAGGTATACCTACCGCTTCACATATCTCCTGTAAGCCTTTGCCTGCGTATTCCTTGGCTGCTTCCGGGATTAAAAGCCCCTGCTTGGCGCAGGCAATAGCGGAACAGCCGGTCTGTAAGACCAAAACATCGCGCTTGATGAGCTCTTTAACAAGGGCGGTATGGAAATAATCGTGGGTCTGCTTTACATTGTTACAGCCTACCACTCCCGCTAAACCGCGCAGGCGGCCCGAGATGATCGCCTCATTCAAAGGCTTATAGGTGGCGCGGTACCTTCCTCCTAAAATCTGAAAGATAATCTCCTTGGTAAAACCGGCAACCAAATCCATTTCCTGCTTGGGTATATTTACCCGCCCCTTATTTCTATTGGAAAAATTCTCAATACCCAATTGAATAATCTGCTTGGCCACCTCATAAGCCTTATCAATGGTGAATTCTATATGCGTAACGCCCGGAAAGCGCGCCTTGGGGCTGGTGGTAACGAGTTTGGTGTGAAAACAACTGGCAATCTCACGCAAGGCCGGCATGATGCATTGAACATCCACCATCATCACCTCGACCGCGCCGGTAATGATAGCTAATTCCTGCTGCAGGAAATTTCCTGCCACGGGAATTCCGTGGCGCATTAAAACCTCATTGGCTGTACAGCAGATCCCGGCTAAATTGATCCCTTGCGCACCCTTAGATTTAGCTAACTTTACCAATTCGGGATCCTGGCTTGCTTTCACTGCCATCTCAGAAAGAATAGGTTCATGGCCGTGGACAACGATATTCACGTAATTTTCTTTTAAAACGCCTAAATTAACCTTACTTCTTACCGGGACAGGGCTTCCCAGGATAACATCCTGGACATCCGTGGCAATCATGGAACCGCCCCACCCGTCGGAAAGCGCGCAGCGCATTCCGGTTTTAATGATATTCTTGTAATCATTATCTACACCCATATGCGTTGTATGCAGCAACTCCACTACTTCCCTGTCTATACCGCGCGGCACTATATCCAGTTTTTTCCATATTTCCCTGCGTTTTTTAGGGGCGCGCTTAGAAAACGTAAGCTCACCCTCCTGCCTGCCAAACTCTGCAAGCAGCTTTTGCGAAAGCTCTTTTACAATCTGCTCCTGGGATTTATTGGTATCTATGTCGTACTCCTGCGCCAGGACCTTTAATTTCTCAACGTCCAGTATGCCGTAATCATGAGAGTGACTGCCCTTGCCTGAGTGAGAGTGCCCTTCGGCTATAATAGCTAAAGTGTGTGCAACGTCTCTGCCGTGGTCAGAATGCGCGGATGCGCCGACAGCGATTTTACGCGCCAAATTTCTTGCGGCAATAGTGTCCGCGTCCGCCCCGCAAACACCGGCCTGCGCCCCTTCGCCAAAGGGATCGATCCTGCAAGGACCCATAGCGCAGACAGTGCAGCATACACCCAACTGCCCGAATCCACACTGAGGCTCCTGCGATTCTAACCTATCCCAGGCTGTCTTAATATTCTCTTCTTTGGCTTTTCGCAATGCTTCCTGCGTAGCCGGATCTATGGATTTTTGCTCAATACTTGACATTTTGATCCTCCGTTCATCTATAATTCACCCGCATCCAGCACGCGCGGGACTACCTTGTCCCAGCCGATAGGCATGATATGAATACCCTGGCACATTGGTTTTAAATCTTTTATAAGGCGGGCGGCGATCTCTACGGATTTTGCTGTTTTGTCCTTAGTCTGTTCCATCTCTTTTATGAGGGTATCCGGAACGAAGACTCCGGCAACGTTTTTATTCATATAACGCGCCATCCCCGCGGACTTAAGCAAAACAATGCCCGCCAGTATCGTAGTTTTAAGGTGTTTTGTCTTATTCAAAAAATTCTCAAAAATTCCTATATCGTAAACTGCCTGGGTCTGGAAAAACTGTGCCCCGGCCTCGATCTTCTTCTCCATCTTAATGATCTGGGGCTCCAGAGGGTCTGCGCCGGGATTGACCACCGCGCCTAAGCAAAACCCGGGAGGAGCTCCTTCAAGTTTATTGCCCTTCATGTCAACGCCGGATTCCAGCTTTTTGGCCACCTGCAGGAGCTGTACTGAATCCAAGTCAAATACGGGTTTGGCATCGGGATGGTCGCCCATAGTAGTATGATCGCCGGTCAAGATAAGGACATTTTCGATGCCTAATGCCGCGGCGGAGAGTAAGTCGGATTGCAAGGCCAGGCGGTTCCTATCACGGCAGGTCACCTGCAATACCGGCTCAAAGCCTTTCTGTTTAAGCAAGCTGCAAACCGCCAATGAGCCAAGGCGCATTACCGAGCTCTGCAGGTCCGTAACATTAATGGCATCCACCCTACCCCTGACTAACTCGGCATCCTCTAAGAGATGCGCCGTCTCTATCCCCTTCGGCGGCCCGATCTCGGAAGTAACTAGAAACTTACCTGACTGGATCTTCTCTTTAAATGTCATTTTTAGCTCAATATGTTATTAAGCTGCTTTTAGTGTTTGCGAGCGCGCATTAGAAAATTTTTTCCAACGTCTGCGAGGAATTACGGCGAGTTGAAGTAATGTCTCAAATCGCGTAAGGAGTTTACGAAAACGAGCCGTAAGCCGAAGTAGACGGAAAAAATTTTCAGCGCGCGAACAAATACTAAAAGCAGCCTAACATCGTTTAAATACAAAAGAACATTATTATTAAAAACGGTGAGTTTCAAAGATATGCCGCCTCACTGCTGTGACTTTGCCGCCTCAACGACATTGCGCATTAACATGGCAACCGTCAACGGCCCTACTCCACCGGGAACAGGGGTAATCCAGGAAGCCCTCTTCTCGGCCTCTTCAAACTCCACGTCTCCCACGATCTTATCGGCTACGCGGTTAATCCCTATATCCACCACAACGGCGCCTTCTTTAATCCAACTACCCTTTATCAAGCCGGCCTTGCCTACTGCCACTATTAAAACCTCAGCCCTGCCTACATGCTCCTGCAGCTTCCCCGCTTTACTTGTGCCGATATGGCATACGCTGACCGTGGCAAACTTATCCAGCAGTAAAAGACTCAAAGGCTTACCCACTATCTCGCTATGGCCTACCACCACCACTTCCTTGCCGTATAAATCCAATCCGGTCTCCCTTAATAATTCCATGGCGGCAGCTGCAGTGCAGGGCAGCATTTTTGCCTTACCAAAAACGATCTTACCTATATTAACCGGATGCATCCCCTCCACGTCCTTATCCGGGGAAATATACTGGCTGATATTTTTATAATCGATCTGCTGCGGCAAGGGCATCTGGATAATCATGCCATTGACGGAATTATCTTCATTGAGTTTACGGACAAACTCTATAAGGCCGTCCTCTGATGTATCCGCGCCCAATTTATGAAATTGATACTCAATACCCAGGCCCTCAGCCGTCTTTCTCTGGGATTTAGCGTAAGTCTCGGCTCCGGCGTTCTCCCCCACCTGAATGCTCGCCAAGACAGGCTTCTTTTTAAGGGACTGCACCTGAGATTTAATTTCTTCTTTTATCTTTTCCGCAATCGGCTTACCCTCTAATAATCTTGCCAACTTTAACCTCCGTATCTTTCCTTATTTTAATTAACTGTTTTTTCTTTTGTTGTAATTCTTTTCTGATCTTGCCCCTCTCAAGCACCAGGTCATCTGAAGATTGCAAATTTATCTCTACGTTAAAATAGGCGCTCACAAACGCGGCTTCCAGCAAAACAGCCGCTACGGCAACATCGCTGATAAGATTGATATTCCCCTTCTTTATTAACGGCGGGCATAATTTTATCCCTTCATAGGTGAGCCTGCAGACTTTCAAAGGAACACCCAGGGTATCCCGAATATTCTTATTCTTATAAGCCACGACATCCAGGTCCGTCAAGCTCAAAAACTCCTGCCTTAACCTTTCTGATTTTTTTATTACCCTTTCCAACTCCTCCTGGTATGCGGCGTATTTAGGCTTGCCAAGAGTAAAATTTACAACCATACTGATCAAGGAGGCGCCCAAAGCGGCACTGAAAGCCGCAGCCGAACCGCCGCCCGGCGCCGGCAGCTTTGCCGCAAGGTCATCTAGATATTGTTTAAGGGATTTCTCGCAATACATTGTATATCTCAACTTGATACCGGACACATGATACTTGATGCAACCTGCCGCTGCTGTGTCAAGCATTATGTATCAGGTGTCATTAAAATAATCCTATAATATCACCATTTTCATCAATGTCAATTTTTTCACCTGCAGGATGGCTAGGCAACCCCGGCATCGTGCGCATAGCCCCGCAAAGGACATAGAGAAAGCCCGCGCCGCAAGAAGCGCGAATATCTCTCACGGGCAGAATAAAATCCCGCGGTCTTCCTTTAAAGCTTGGGTCGTGAGACAAGGACAAATGAGTTTTAGCCATGCATATAGAATACCTGTCTAATCCGAGTTTCGTAAAGAGCCCTATCTTTCTCGTGGCTTCTTCGGAATACTCCACATCAGCGGCGCCATAGACTTTAGTAGCGATGGTCTTTATTTTATCGGTTATCGGCATATCCAAATCATAAAGGAACTTAAATTCCTTCTTTTTCTCAGAAGCCCTTACCACTGCCTTGGCCAGATCCAGGCCGCCTTCTGAGCCCTTAGCCCACACTTCAGATACGCAGCAATCATCCGCCCCCAATTCCCTGGCTTTCTTGATAACAAAATCTATCTCCTTATCCGTGTCGCAGGAGAACCTATTTATTGCCACTACTGCCGAAACTCCAAACATAGAAATATTTTCTATATGCTTTGCCAAGTTACAGAGGCCTTCTTCTATGGCTGGTATATCTTCCTTTTCTAAGCAGGTGTCCAGCGGCATGCCCGCTACGATCTTGAATCTTCCGCTGTGTACCTTTAGCGCCCTTATAGAACAAACGATAACCGCTGCGTCGGGCTTAAGGCCGCTATAGCGGCATTTAATATCAAAAAATTTCTCTGCTCCGCAATCCGCGCCAAAGCCCGCTTCGGTAACTACGTATTCGGAAAGACGCAGCGCAATTTTATCGGCCAATATTGAACTATTGCCATGGGCAATATTGGCAAAAGGCCCGGCATGCACAAAACAGGGGGTATTTTCTATGGTTTGAATCAGGTTCGGCTTTATAGCATCTCTTAAGAGAACAGCCATGCTACCTACCACCTTTAAATCCTCGCAGGTAACAGGCTCACTGTCCTGAGTATACGCCACAACAATCCTCGCTAAGCGTTTTTTTAAGTCCGCCGGGCCATCCGCCAGCGCCAGGATCGCCATTATCTCGGAAGCAACCGTAATATCAAAACCGCTATCCCGCGGCACCCCATCCTCTTTCTCGCCTAAGCCTATCCTTATATTGCGCAGAGACCTGTCGCTTACATCTACTACGCGGCGCCACATTATACTATTAGGGTCTATCTTTAACTTGTTCTTATGAAAAAGGGAATTATCCAGGAATGCGGCGGCTAAATTATGCGCCAGTCCTACCGCATGAACGTCTCCCGTAAAATGCAGGTTAAAATCTTCCATGGGAAGAACCTGCGAATATCCGCCGCCAGCTGCCCCTCCCTTGATGCCAAAGACCGGGCCCAAAGAAGGCTGCCTGATACAGGTCGAAGTAAGCTTGCCAAGCTTGTTTAAGGCCATAGAGAGCCCGATGGTAGTTACGGTTTTGCCTTCGCCTAAAGGCGTAGGGGTAATAGCCGTAACTAAGATATATTTACCGAGGGGGTTATTCTTAATGGTATCAAGGAGGGATAAATCAACCTTAGCTATGAATTTGCCGTAAGGTATTAAATATTGCTTTTTTAGCTTTAGCTTTTTAGCTATATTTTCAACGGGTTCTTTCTTCGCTTTTTGGGCGATTTCGATATCGGATAGCATATTTGGCCTCGCTAAAGATACGCTGAATCCAACGGAAAAGCATCCCTGATCAGTTCTATCCGTGGCTTATTGTCAGTACAATAAATAGAGACTACATCAAACCGCGCGGAAGATTCAAGAAGCCTGTTGCTTTTAAGAAAAAACAGCGCCGTCATGGAGATTTTCTTTTGTTTTGCGGCATCAACTGCCTCCTCCGGCGCGCCGAATCTTGCCGAACTGCGCGACTTTACTTCTATAAAACAAATGGTATTTCTCTCCCTGGCTATTATATCTATTTGTCCTAAAGGAGTGCGATAACCGATACTGATTATCTTATAGCCTTTATTTTTGAGAAAAACTACCGCGGCTATTTCTCCCTTACGGCCCAATTCAAGATGCTTACTGGACATACGCGAAGGTCAGGCGATGGATCGGGCAGGGCCCTAATTCTGCCAGACGCCTGCGATGCATCACGGTCGGATACCCTTTATGCCTTGAAAAACCATACTGCGGCCAGACCTTATCATATGAATACATGATACGGTCGCGTTTGACCTTAGCTATAATGGAAGCTGCAGCGATACTGCGGGATTTAGTATCCCCTTTTATTACGGTAAAAACAGGGCATCCGGGTATCTGCAATTTTACGTTTCCGTCAACCAACACGCAAATATTCGTACCCGAAGAAGATATCCCGCGACGTGCCAAAGACGCCAACAGGCACCTCACTGCTTTTTCCATCGCCAGGCGCGTGGCAATGAGGATATTGGAATTATCAATCACCTTTTCGTCAACTATGCCGATATCAAAGTAGCTCTTGCGCATCATCTCCAGGAACGCTGCCTCTCTTTGCCGCGAGCTTAACTTCTTGGAGTCGTCGATCCTGTTCTGAAAACGCGCTTTAGCTTTCAAAAGAACCGCTGCCGCCACCACGGGGCCGGCAAGAGGGCCCCTGCCTGCTTCATCCACTCCGATAATCACCTCAAAACCCTTGTTTCGATAGCTTCTGTCGAAATGGGGCAGGATCATTTTTATTTCTCGACCTTACTGGCAGCCTTTCCGATTCTGCCTCTCATATAATAGAGCTTGGCCCTATTGACCTTAGCGCGCTTGGTGACCTCTATGCGCTCAATAAGAGGCGAATACAAAGTAAAGACGCGTTCGACACCCTCACCATAAGAGATTTTTCTTACCGTAAATGAACTTCTTATTCCCTGGTCTTTTTTGGAAATGACCACGCCCTCAAAAGGATGCAGGCGGATTTTATCACCCTCAGTGATCTTGGTCATCACCTTCACGGTATCGCCGACGCCAAATTCGGGAGGCGTGCCTTTCATATAGTCTTTTTCAATCATCTTGATCTTTTCCATGTCTATTTCTCCTTCTTTTTTGCTTTATCTGCTTTTACGGACAAAAGATCCGGCCTTTTTTCTTTTGTCCTCTTCATTGACTCTTTTCTTCTCCACTCTTCAATCTTATTATGATCGCCGGATAAAAGTATTGCCGGAACCTTCAAACCGCGATAATCGGCGGGTCTGGTATACTGAGGATATTCTAATAAGTTACCTTCAAATGACTCAAAATGCAAGGATTTTTTTTCGCCTAATACCCCCGGGATAAGCCGCACCAGGCAATCCACAAAAACCATTGCCGGCAACTCTCCGCCGGTCAAGACATAATCCCCGATTGAAATTTCCTCATCCGCCAGGTGCTGCCTTACCCGCTCATCTACCCCCTCATAGTGACCGCAAATCAGGATGATGTGTTTTGATTTTGCCAGTTGCTTAGCATATTTCTGATCTAATTTTCTTCCCTGGGGACACAGTAGTATTACTTTAGTCGTGCGTCGTGCGTCGTGAGCCGTGAGCTTCTTGGGAGTACAAAGTACGGAGTACGGCGTACGGCGTAATATATGCTCAACAGCCCTAAAAATCGGCTCCGCAGACATCACCATCCCCGGGCCGCCGCCAAAAGGACGGTCATCAACCTTGCGGTGCTTATCCAGAGTATAATCCCTTAAGTCATGGATATGTATTGATACCCTGCCTTTTGCCTGTGCTCGTTTGATAATTGACTCGCCAAGCACAGGTTCGAACATTTTTGGGAAAATGGTAATTATATCGATGCGCATAGTTTTCTTGGGATAGGGGAAACGTGAGATAGGGGACGCTTCCCCTAAAGGGGAAGCGTCCCCTATCTCCTATCTACTTTCGTTATATCTATTAAGAAACTCTTTCTTATATTCGGCTAACCTGTCCTGCCTGATCGCCTCTCTTGCCTTTCGCATCATCTCTAAGTAAAAATAGATATTATGCAGCGACACCAGCCTCATCCCTAATATCTCAGCGCAGTTAAATAAATGACGAAGATAGGCACGGCTGAAATTTTTACAGGTATAACAGCCGCAGGCTTCATCAAGCGGCTTATCGTCGCAGGCATATAAGGCGTTGCGCACCACTATCTTTCCCTTGCTGGTGAAAGATGAGCCATTTCTGCCGTAGCGGGTGGGCACTACGCAGTCAAACATATCGATCCCCAAATCTAAAGCTCCCAGTATATCCGGAGGCGTACCCACGCCCATGAGATAACGCGGTTTATTAAGCGGCAAATAAGGCGCCGTATAGGCGCAAATATCATAACTTAGACTTTTGGGTTCGCCTACGGAAACCCCTCCGATAGCATAACCGTCAAAATCCATCCCTAGAAGCCTCTCAACGCTTTCTTTGCGTAAATCTTCATAGGTGGATCCCTGCACTATCCCGAACAACAACATCTCAACTCCACCTGTGACCTTGTGGAGTTGTGACGTGGTGACTTCTTTAGAGCGACGTGCCCAATCCAGCGAGCGCTGCATGGCAACCTGCGCATGATCCTTCGCGCAAGGATAATGCACGCATTCATCAAGCTGCATACAGATATCAACCCCCATATCGGCCTGGATCTGCACCACATCCTCGGGAGTCAAAAAATGCTTAAAGCCGTCAATATGCGACTGAAACTCCACTCCTTCATCGTTGACCTTTCTTAAAAGAGCCAGGCTGAAGATCTGGTATCCTCCGCTATCGGTCAAAATGGGCTTCTGCCAACTCATGAAGTTATGCAACCCCCCTAAATCCCTGATGACTTCTATGCCCGGACGGAGGAACAAATGATAAGCATTGGATAGCACAATCTGGGCGCCGCATTCCTCTAAGTCGCAGGGAGATAGGGTCTTAACCGACCCTTGAGTCCCCACCGGCATAAAGCATGGAGTCTCTATTATCCCCCGGCCGGTAGATAGTTGGCCCAGGCGCGAGCGGCCATTTTTTTCCTGATGGACAACTGTAAAATGTGGCATATCCTATTTATATTATCACACCCAAAGGAGAGTGGCAATGTTAAAAAATAAGGCTAGGGTTAATATATAGCATGTTATAACCTAGCCTTATTTACGCAAGATCATTCGCGCTTAAAAAGGCGTAACACCCACAGCTTGATGATCATAATCACTACAGCCGCTATGATAACTAATACCGCACCCAGGATCGCTATAGGCAAAGCCCCTGCTAAAAATTTTATTGTCTTGATCCCTGCTGTGATGGCGCTTTCCTGGATAAAACGCTTGCTGTCCCTAAGAGCCTTTACTGAAAACACCGACTCGTGGAAATCCACGGTCACCGTAGTAAAAGAGACGGCGTTATTCAGGTATTCGATCTGATCTTTAAGGTTCTCAACGCGCCTCAAGATAGGAGTCAGCTCTGACTCTAATCTTATGGCCTCAGGGATAGTATTCTGCCTCTTCTCCAAGGCGTCAAGGACTTTCTTATACACCACCATTGCCGCGTCCAGCTGGCTTTTAAGATTGGCGTATTCCCGGCTTACATCCTGACTGTCAGTGGAAATATTTTCCACCTTGCCTAACGCTCCCAGGCGGTCCAATGCCGCGGTAAATTTATCCTTGGGGATACGCATAGTAATAGTGCCTGCCTGGTTGCCTTCCCTATCTTTATAAAATCGGGAAGAAGCAAGATACCCGCCCAATTCCTGGCAGATCTTAGAAGCGGCGCTATAAGTCTCCTTGCCATCCTCCACTTCCAGCTTAATGACGCCGGTGCGGATGATCATATCGCCCTGCCCGGTAGCGGGTATTACCGGCTGGATCACTATCACTGTACCCTGGCCTGCGCTTTCTACAGGCCCCTCACCCCCACGGGCCAAAGAGTATTCGTCGTAACCCTTGGATTCTTGCCCGGGCTTATTGTCATAGAAATATTCTTCCTCCTGCGCTCTTTTAGCTACCTCTATTCTAGCAACACCCGTGCTCTGTACCTCTCGGGTTCTGGCGTTCGCAACTGTATCTCGGGTTCTGGGGCTCGTAAGATAGTGAGGCTCATAATTATCAATTTTGCTATAAGCCTGACTCAGATCTTGTTTAGTGGCGGTATAGCCGGGAGAATATTTCTCGCCTATTTCGTCGGCTGACTGCCTTAATCTACCCTGAAATCCCTGTTTTAGCGCCACACTTAAAAACATAAACACTAAAATCCCCGCCAATATTCCGGAAGGGACGACAATTGCCCAATTTCTCCGTTTCATTTTAATCTGACCCCCTTCAAGCTCCCAGCGCACGATCTTCTCCTTAACCGAGCTATCAAAACTTGAATCCAGGCCAGGGGCATTCCATAGCTTAAGCTGCGTAGAAAGATTAGAAAGCCGCTCTAATTCCTGGCGGCAGTGCTTGCAAGATGCAAGATGCTTCTCTAATCTCTGGCGCTCTTTTTTAGAAAGCTGATCATCCAGATACGCGCTTAACTCATCTATGAAATGCCTCTTAAACATCACAAACCTCCCTTTTTTAGCTCTTGGGCATAGGGAAGTAATTTATCTTTTAAATTTTGCCTGGCCCTGTGGATTAAGGTCTTAACCGTGCCCAGGGACTTGTTCAAAATCTTTGCTATTTCCTGGTAATCTAATCCTTGATATTCACGCAAAACCAAAGCTTCTCTTTGGAGGAAGGGAAGGCTTTGTATGCATTTTTTCAAAACATCGGACAATTCATTAGTTGAAACAATCTCCTCTGGGGAAGGATCAGTGCTGGCAAACTCAACTAACGCATCAGTATCGTCTTCCTGCCTGGGCCATAGCGCCCACATTTTTTTGCTCCGCAGCCTGCTTACGGCTAGATTATGCGTAATGCTGAATATCCAGGTCGAGAATTTCCCGCTGGGCTGATAGGTACCCTTACACTGGTGTACCCTTAAGAACGCCTCCTGCGCGATATCCTGAGCTTCAGCGGCATTACCGAGTAAACGGAACGCAAAATGGTAAATCGGGGTTTTATAACGCCTTAAAAGCTCATCCATCGCCTCAACCTGGCCTTTCTGATAATTCAGCATTACCTCTTCATCGCTAACCTGCTGCATTCTACATCCTTTCCTTCCTCCACCTACTTAAACGCTCCAAACTTAGAAAAGTTTCAACTTTTTTATAGGATTAACATGGCATCGCCATAGCTGTAAAAGCGGTATTTCTTATCTATAGCTTCCCGGTACGCCTCTTTGATGAGTTTTTCTCCGGCAAAGGCACATACCAGCATAAAAAGGGTCGTGCGCGGAAGGTGAAAATTAGTAATAAGACAATCGGTCATCTTGAATTTATATCCGGGGTAAATAAATAAACCGGTATGCCCCTCTTTCATTCCATCTGCGTAGGATTCCAGGGAACGGCAGCTTGTTGTTCCCACGGCGATAATGCGCTTCTGTCCTTTACGGGCATCTTCTATCAGGCGCACTGTTTCATCACCGATCTTAAAATATTCCTCCTCCATTTTATGCTCTCTTATATCCTGGCTTTTGACAGGCTTAAAAGTGCCGTAGCCGACATGCAGGGTAAGATAAGCCATATTTATACCACGCATGGATATAGAATCTATCAGGCTTTTAGTAAAATGCAGACCGGCGGTAGGCGAGGCTACTGCCCCCTCTTCCTTAGCATATACCGTCTGATAATAAACGCTGTCTGAGACTTCCGGCTCTCTTTTGATATAAGGCGGCAGCGGCATAGCGCCTAATTTATAAATATCATCGGTATTTCCGACATCAAACGTAATCTTGCCTTTATCGCTGACTATCCCTGAGATCTTCCCGCCGTTAAATAATATCTTCTCTCCGATCTTTATTCGGCCGGGCTTTATCAGGGTATCGAAGGTTGAGCCTTCTCGACGGCCCAGTAACAAAAATTCAACCCTGCCTCCGGTTGAGCGCCTTCCGATGATGCGGCTCGGCAGCACCTTGGTATTATTTGCTACAAGCAGATCGCCCTCGCGTAAATAATCGGTAATATCTAAAAAATGCCGGTGTTCAATAGAGTGCTTGGCGCGGTTTAATACCAAAAGCCCGGCCTCATCGCGTTTCTCCAAAGGATACTGAGCGATCAACTCTTTCGGCAAATTATAATCAAAATCCGCTAAGTTCATTTCACTATTAAGGAATAGCCGTCAGCGACTGGCAACCTCGGCTCCGGGGTAATAATAATTTAATATCTGGCCGTATTTATAGCCTTTCTTAGCCATAAAATACGCCCCCCACTGACACATCCCTACCCCATGACCCCACCCAAATCCTTGAAACACCAAATCACCTTCCACCAGAGAAACATCAAAATTGGTACTCCTGATGGTATTGGGGCCTACGATATTGCGCAGGTCCTTAGCTGATATCTCTATTTCTTTTTTATCGCCTGCGATCTTTAACGTCGTCGCTCTTGAGGATTCATCCCTGCCATTTATGGCAATATCAGTAAGTGAGCCTACATCATTCCCCGCCTCTTTAAGTTTAGCCTGGAGAGTATCCCTGCCTATCACTTTATGCCAGTTAAACTGAGGGGAATCATTGCAAAAACCGCAGCGTACCCCTTTTAAAGGAAGCATGTCTATCTGCCATATTAAAGCAGCATCCTCGGTCTTCCCTCCGCAGGAAGAATGGTAATACGCGGGAAGGATCCTGCCGTTATACATCAATACCTTTCCGGCTGTTTCATTGACGGCTAAAGTGGTGCGATAACGCTCCGAAGTCCTGCCGCCATAGACCTGAGAATAGATATCGGCGGTAACATCATATTCCCTGGAAGCATTTTCCTGCGCCTGATAGAGAGCGAAGGTGCGGCAGGCAATGGCTTGAGCTTTCAAGGCCTCCATCGGCCAGTAATGCGAGGCCTCGTGATAAAGAACACCCTTGATGTAATCTTCCAACTCTATGTAGTTTATAACTAAGAGCCTTAGATCATCTCTTTTGTTAATCTGAATG
>Ga0315294_10001363_pt1 | contig 26522 bp, 21 predicted proteins | sample YL17G13_40_MG_FD_203626 | JGI IMG/M metagenome (GOLD analysis project Ga0315294, IMG submission 203626) | Sediment microbial communities from Yellowstone Lake, YNP, Wyoming, USA - YL17G13_40 | ecosystem: Environmental > Aquatic > Freshwater > Lake > Sediment | place: USA: Wyoming | collected... | reverse complement strand
CGCAACAGGCGCAACGGGAGCAACAGGCGCAACGGGAGCAACAGGCGCAACAGGCGCAACTGGCGCAACAGGCGCAACAGGCGCAACAGGCGCAACAGGCGCAACAGGCGCAACTGGTGCCACGGGAGCCACGGGCGCAACAGGCGCAACAGGCGCAACAGGTGCAACGGGAGCAACAGGCGCAACGGGAGCAACAGGCGCAACAGGCGCAACTGGCGCAACAGGCGCAACAGGCGCAACAGGCGCAACAGGCGCAACAGGTGCCACTGGTCCACAAGGTATAACTGGTCAAACGGGCGCAACAGGCGCAACGGGCGCAACGGGCGCAACCGGCGCAACCGGCGCAACGGGCGCAACCGGCGCAACGGGCGCAACAGGTCCGCAAGGCATTCAAGGCGCAACAGGCGCAACTGGTGCAACAGGTGCCACTGGTCCACAAGGTATAACTGGTCAAACGGGTGCAACCGGCGCAACGGGCGCAACAGGCGCAACGGGCGCAACAGGCGCAACGGGCGCAACCGGCGCAACCGGCGCAACGGGCGCAACAGGTCCGCAAGGCATTCAAGGCGCAACAGGCGCAACTGGTGCAACAGGCGCAACTGGCGCAACCGGCGCAACCGGCGCAACGGGCGCAACGGGCGCAACAGGTGCAACAGGTGCAACAGGAGCAACAGGAAGTTTTACTCCGCTGGGAACAAACACGGGCGAGTATGTGTATTGGAATGCGGGCGGCGCGGGTCCTACTGCCAATGCATGGAACGTGGGCACAACCAGCATACGACTAGGACGAAATGCGGGCCAGACCGGGCAGGGCACAAATGCGGTTGCGTTAGGGGAGCAAGCGGGCAATAACAGCCAAGGCCAAAATGCGGTTGCCATTGGATACCTCGCGGGCCAAACCGGACAGCGCGCAAATTCCATTGTGGTCAATGCACAAGGGACCGCCCTGAACACGGGCTCAACCGGGAGCTTTTTTGTCGCCCCCATTCGCAACCCGAACCAGAGTTATGACAACTTTTTGAATTACGACGCAACAGCGAAGGAGGTCGTGTACAACTATTTCATGCTGCCGGTTGGCACAACATCGCAACGACCAGCTGCAGTGACTGGCATGATGCGATACAACACCACCACCGGATTTCCCGAATTTTACAACGGAACCAGCTGGCAATCGTTCGCAATATATGCCCAGATCACCATTGTTACTCCCTCGTCTGTCAGCACCACATCAACATTTGCACCAGGGTTTTCATATTCGTTTACCAGCATCGGAACCTACACAATCACACTGACAAACGGTAGTGGAAATGCAGCGTTAACCATCAACTCAGCGGGAGGGGGTGGAGGAGATGCTGGCACATCCACGGGTGGAAATGGCGGCAGAAGCACCGGAAACATAACATTGCTTTCATCAACCACGTACTACATGTTGATTGGAGAAGGAGGCAATTACATGGGCCCTGGTGCTGGACCAGGGCCGACCGTCATTGGAGGAGGAGGTCTTTGTGGCACACAAGGGTTTGGAGGACAGGGTGGTGGTTACAGCGGGTTGTTTATATCATCGGTGACACAAGCAAATTCGGTTTTAATTGCAGGCGCTGGTGGAGGTGGTGCATACGAAGCAGGCACGAATGGCGGTGCCGGTGGTGGTTCATCTGGCGCAGCTGGTGCGGCTGGGGCTGACTCAGGTGGTGGTGGTGGAACACAAGTTGCCGGAGGAGCCGGTGGTGGAGCAGGTTCAACCTCTGGTTCTGCATTGCAAGGTGGAAGCCCGAATACTAGTGGTGATGGCGGTGGTGGTGGTGGTGGCGGTGGTGGTGATTGGGGTGGTGGTGGTGGTTCAGGTGCCAACCCTGGTTCTGCCGGTGGTGGCGGTTCGGGATACATAAACACTACCTACATCACAAGCGGAGTCACCACTCAAGGTGCCGGGTCTGTCGGAGGTGGTGCGGGTTCAAAGGGAACCAACGGAAACGCAACCTTGGTTTCCATATGAAATAGTTTAGTGAACGGAGACATTTTGGCAATGTTATTTTATTTGATTGTATTGTAAATCCAATAAAATGCATTACATCCAGTTCCACACCAGGTCGGTGCACAGGTAAATTCGCCGGCGATTGTTGGCGCGCATGGCCGCAAAGAACGGCACGTGTTCGCACACCACCGGGAAGTTGTAGCCCGAATTGTGGAAGTAGAAGATGCCTTTGTCATTGTCATTTGGAAACAAGTGCATGCCGGTCGATGCGCCGTCGACATGTGTTTTTGCATTTTTCGCGAGGGGCGGAATGCAACTCATGGCTTGGTACTCCGCATTCATCTCGGGGGTGGGCACTGCCGAATAACGAAGTGGTTTCAAAGGTTGGTCACTAAGGGGGGTGTAGGGGGGTCGCATGCCCCCCATAAGCGCCTCGCGCCGAAAGATGCACAGGCCGTTGAAGCCCGATGCGACAGGAATGTAAGGCAGCAACGCCGGGTTGTGTTTCATTTGACGGTTGTAAAACATCGTCTTGTTGTGCATGGCGATTTGCACGTAGTATTGGTGTTGCCCCGACCAAAACGCTTCGCGCATGATTTCGGGCCCGAAGGGGAACTGCGCGTCCCGATACGCGTAAAAGTCGTACATGTAGCCCATGGGGTTCAGGCCGTTGCACACGAGCGCGTCAAACCCGTCGGGGTCGCGCGCAATGCAGTTCAGAACGGCGTTGACCGGGAACGGCACGGGATTGTCCATGTCAATCATTACCACGTACCGGGCTGGGGGGCAACAAGCACCCCCCACACCCCCAACGGGGCGGGTCTGTGCCGTAGGTTCCCCTGAAGGCGCTATGCTTAGAGAGGGGGTAAGGGGGGATGCACATCCCCCCTCTAGCATATCCAGCAACTTATTTCTGGCGAATGCAATTTGTTCCATGCGACAGGGTTTATTGTCATACGTGCGGGCCACGCACCGGCTCAGCTCCTCTTCTTTTGTGAATTTGTCGCACTGCACCATGACTTGGTCTGGTGCCTCGGATGCCCACTTCATCAATTCGATGTCGGTGCCGTCGTCCGAATTGTTTTCGTAGAATATGGCCCAGCACGGGACACCCGCTTTGCTCACGAGCTCTTCGAACGCCGCGCGAATCACGGGCAGCGTGCTGGCCACGTTCTTGCACACCCCACACAAAATGATGCCATTGCCTTCCTTGTCTTCCTTTTGGTCCTCGTGGTTGCTCATTTTGCTCACTTATCGCTTATTAATTCAATTCAATGCCGTGTCTTTAATTGAATTTAAGTTGAAAAATGCATATAAAAATATAACCATTATCTCTCTAATTTGATACAACACAAACCAATCCATCTTGGGCCAATGCAATCATCAACATCCACCAGGGTCGACAGCGTGCAAAACAAGGAGCTGATATGGTCCACGTTGCAGGAATCGGGCGCATTTGCGGGTTTGCCTGGAGACCAGTTTCAGCGCGTGTATGCGGCGTTTGATAGGTCCGTGCAGGAGGCCTCTCGGACCATGTCCGGTTCGCTGAGCGACGTGAACAAGCGCATCATCCGCGAATTCGTGCAAATGCTGAGGACGTCGACGACGCAACAACCGCAGCATCCAACAATTCCGAATCCGATGCAGAATCAGAATCAGAATCAGAATCAGAATCAGAATCAGAATCACACTCAGAATGCACCCAAAAAAAAGAAAATAGAGGTAGTGTATCGGGCGGAAGACCTGCAAAACGAACGCGCGAGCGAATTTGACCGGCAGTTTCGAGAGAAACAGGCGGAAATGGATTCGTTCTTGACACTGAAAAAGCCGACCGATGTCAGCTTCACAGACGCCGGAATGAATGAGGACAAGCCGATTGGCGACGAAATGTCGCGGCTCATTGCCAATGAGTTGGCGGCTCGCGAGCGGGAGCTGGTGCAGCTGAAACCCGAGGACATCAAAAAGGCGCAGCAATGGATTGGCACCACTGCTGCTGACAATGTAAACAACAGCGCAATTAAAACTGAATTGCCTTTAACAAACAATTTTGCAAAAAAGTCGGTGTCGTTTTCAGAAGAAGAACATGAAATGGAACAATTTGAATCCGAACACACAACGAATGAATCGAATGAATTTAGCAATAAGAATGAAAAACACTTTGAAGAAACGGATTTCATTTTTTCAAAATTCAAAAAGATTAGCGAGCCTTTGACCGAACCAAATGCAATCGTATTTCAACCCGATGCATCAATCACAATACAACAACTTTACAATAAAATACTTGAACTGGAACAGAGCATGAATGCCAAACATGCTGAAATCATGGAATATTTAACAAATGTAAAAAAATAAAATATAGGGAACATGTATATACAAAAATGAGCGACCAAACGAATTTTGCGGATGTTAACGGGAATTTGCCTGGCGATGAGGGTTATGGGAATCTTGGATCAACCTTTCAACCTTCTGGACCGACGTTTGATACGCAATCTTCGGATTATTATAACCATGGTGGAATGGCACGAACTCGCATGTCAAAACGACGAAATTTGAAAAAGCGCGCTCACAGCAAAAGGCGCGCCCATCGCAAGGCCCATCGCAAATCTCATCGCAGGCATTAAATTAAGCCAATTACAGGCATTAAGCATGCTGAAATCATGGCATGCCTAAACGTTTCTGCAAGTGTGATGCAGAATCAATTTAATCAATGAAAATTTGGACCCGTATTCATTGTACTGACGGATTGCGTAGTGCATGAACCCAATGACAATTAATGCGATGATGCAAATGTTCAATTTGTCGCGAATGTTTTCATACAATGAAATGTGAAAATTATTATTCACATTTGAATTTTATCATTTTATCATTTTATTATACGTTTTAGTCGGTCACTATCGTGAATTTGCCGGGCTTCATTTCCACGAATTTCCCCACCAGCACTCGGTTTCCAATTTTCAGGTTCTCGTAATCGTATACGTCATTGTTTTCTATGTCAATGCCGTATTTGACCCCGTCATGTATAATTTCTTTAATTTTCATTTTGCGCATTTCCTTGTTGAGGGGGACTGCCTCAGCGGTTGATTTTGCTGCAGTTGCTGCTGCTGCTGCTGCTGGTTTAGGTTTATTGGTTGCCCGTTTTTTGCCTTGCTCTTCGGTTGCAGTCGCCTCGTCCTGGATGTTGGGCGTGTACGCGAACTTGTTCTCCGGGTTGTCGAACGTGAAGCACTTCAGCGTCTCCTTGCTGCCGGCTTTGGCGTGAATGGCGCAGTCAATCGCCGTCTCTTTCACGCACCGCAGAATGTTGCTGTTTATGGCTTCCTTCGTTTTCGCAATTTCATACAGCGACTCGTCCGTGGTGATGGGCTGACCCGTTTTCGTGCTGGTGTCCGATTCGCGCAGTTCGCGCGACACCCGAATGTATTTCAGCGCGGCATTGGACACGTCCACCACCGTCTTTGGGTCCGAAGATGCCAGCAGCGCCTCCTCCTGGTCCGCCGCCGCCTTCTCGTCCTTTGTCAGCGGCTTCAGCTGCGCCTGCGAATACACCGTCAAATACAGGAACACGTTGACCGTGCGCAGCTCGGCCGGCAGGTCCTGGTGGCTGCAAATGCGCCGGGCGCGTCCCACCACCTGCTCAATGCGCACCGGGTGCCAGTACGGCTCCACAATGTGCACGTACCGCACGTTGCGCAGGTTGATGCCCTCCGCCCCCGACGCCGAAATCATCAGCGTGTTGATGACCTCGCCGTAGAAGTTGTTTCCCGAGATGCGCAGCAGCTCGTCTCGAATGTTGGACGGCACCTGGTCCCATTCGCTGTTGAAAATGCAGCGGATAATCTCCTTCTCTTCGGCATCTTCCTTGCCGGTGTAAAGCGCAAACCGGCGCTTGCCCGCGTCTTCGGGTCGGTTGTCCAGCACCCACTGGTTCGACGCCTTGTTGTGCTTGATGCGGAACTGCGCGTAGTCGTTCGCCTCCATCGCCATTTTCAGCAGGCCAATGCCCTCCAGCGTGCGGAACTGGCTGTACACCAGGTTGAGCCCCTCGTGCTTCGGGTCCTGCAAGTTCTGCAGCAGTTTGAGGAACTTCGGGCTGTAAATGGCCAGTGCGCGCGGATTAAAATATTGTTCCTCGTTGCGCTTCAACATGCCCAACACCTCTTCGATGCGGTCCTCATACTGTTTGTAAGCCTCCGTTGCAGTTTTTTTCTGCAGTTCCGCCGCTTCGTCCACGCCGAGCGCGCCTTCGGGGTTCTTTGTTATGGCGCGCGCATTGTCGGCGTCGATGATGTCTTCGTCCACGTCTTCTTCCGCTGCGCTTATGGCGCCTTCCGCTGCGCTTGGTGCTGCGCTTGCGCTTATAAACGGTTTCGGGCGCCCGAGTTCCCTCGGAAACACGAAGTTGCACGCCGCACGCGAGAAGATGCGGTAGGAGCTGGACGGCTCGGAATACAGTTCCTTCATGGTCATCGGTTTCTTTGCGCCAGTTGCGCCTTCCGCCCTCGGTTTGCGCCCCGGGGCCAGCATCTTGCGCTTGTTCGCCTCGCGGTCCTTGTTGATTTCCACCAACCGCTCCTGCTGGTACACGCTTAGCTGGTAATTGCTCATCGGCACGCGCACCACCTCGAAATCGTTTGCGACGTCGTATCGGGGCAGCAGCTGCTCCTGGGCGCTGCGATAATACGACGTCAGGCCGAGGATGCGCCGTTTGAACACGTCCATGTTTTTCAGCTCGGCCGTGTCGGCATCGATGAAATACTTTTCAAAGCCGTCAAACGTGTCGGGCAGCGCCTTGTGCGCCACGGGATTCGCCGCCGACTTGGTGGCCTTGATGCCCTCGGCTGCGAGCGTGGCCGTGATCAGCTTGATGAAGTCCTCGTCGTTTATACTGCCGTGCTCGTCCACGGCGAATGTGACGCCGTTGTAAAGCTTGTCCAGCTGCGCTTTGACGGCGCCCTTTGCAAGCACCTTGTGCACATTCACGAACCCGTAGGGGTTGCGCGTGACGGTCAGGGTGCGCTCGGTCGCGTTGTACTTCATGTAGTCCATGACGTCCACGGATTGGAACAGCTGCTGCAGCCGGGCCTCACTTATGCCCTGTGCCGACGACGCCAGTTGCAACGTCCACGTCTTGATGTAGCCGCGCAGAATGTTGAACAGCACGCCGATCTCGTTGGGGTAGTTGATGATGGGCGTGCCGGACAGCAGCACCACTTTGACATTCACGGCGTCCAGCAGAAACCGGTACAGGTTGAGCGCAATGGGGGCGTCCTCGGGTTTTAGTGCCTTGTCTGCCTTGGCCTTGGCGCCCTTGGCGCCCTTGTCTGTGTCGCTCGGCGCCTTCTTAATGTGGTTCACAATGCGGCTCACGAAATTGTGCGCCTCGTCAATGATGACCACCGAATTGTCGAAGGGGTTCACGGTGTATCCGAGCGACAGCTCGTTGATGCGGTTTTCACGCACCCCGTTATAACTGATGAACGTGTATTTCGCCTGAATCATCTCGTTCAGCTGCGCATCCACCTCGCCCTGCTCCTTCGGGCTGAGGTCGCCGTAGTTGCTGGGTTTTTCGGGGTCCACCAGCCACGCGCCGCCGTGCTTCTTGACGTATTCCTCAGGGATGTCGAGCGTTTCGGCGAGGGACGGCGCCAATTCGGGCTTCTCCACGGCATCCACGAACTTCCAATGGCGGGGTCGCTTGTAAATGTCGTCGCCGCACTTCTTGAGTTCCTGCATGTAGTTGGTGCGCAGGAACGCGGGCGTCATGACGAACACGCGTTTGTTCGATTTCAGGCCCTCGGCAATCGCAATGGACGAGCACGTTTTGCCGCTTCCGAGTCCGTGATACAGCAGCAAGCCGCGGTAAGGGGAATACATGTTCAGGTAATCCTTGACGATTTTCTGGTGCGTTAGGAGGCCGAACTCTTCGGCGCTGCGGCGGTCCTCGCATGACACGACGCGGGACTCATCCATGATTTCGGCGCGAAAATTCTTCTGGAACAGCTTGTTAATGAATTCCACGAATTTCTCTCGGTTATTCAGGTAGTATTCCGATGCAACAAGGGGCTCGATGGGTTTTGTTGATTGGGGTGCCTTCTTTGATTGCACTTGTGCGAGTTCCTTCGTTTTTTCGAGTTCCTTCGCTTCTTTGTCCCCCTTTTTCCTGGTGCCGCGTTTTTTCTTCTCTTTTGCCCCAGTTTCGGGTTCCAAGTTTACCAGTTCAACCACCTCATTTGGTACTTCTTCTGCCACTTCTTGTAAAACCACTTTATCTAGGGCTGGTGCCGATGAAACGGGTATGAGCTTTATTTTTTGCAGTTTGCGGCCCTTCAATTTAGGAACCGGGGCTTCTTCCACGATGCTGACCAACTTTGCAGCGGTCAAAGTTAACGGGTTCGGTGCGGCTTCGGTGATAATGCCGCGCGCGGCCTTAATCCTGGCGAATATGTCTTCGCGATTGACCAATTTTAGGCTGGCTTGGTCCACTATTCGAACCGTTGGACCCCCCGTTGCTTCTCTGTCTTCGTTCCTCTCTTCTCTGTCTTCTCTGTCTTCAATGGGTTTGGATTTAGATTTAGTAGATTTGGATTTAGATGCGTTTGCAACAAAAAATGCAACCGAATACTCCTTCTTCTTTTCGGCCACTGGTTTTTTTCGTAGCGCATCTAAAATTGCAACTGCAGCCGACATGGTTGCTTGTTTATGTTATTGTATTTTATTATTTTATATAATATCTATTATATAAAACATATATTATAATAATGGATTCATTTTTTCGGACACCTGTAATACACTCATTCCCACATTATGATAGTGGCGGAAAAAGTGATACGACGATAGAACGTGAGGCAGCAAAAAGAGAGAATGCAAATGCAGACCGCCTGGCAGGAGAATTTGAAAGGCTAACTAAATTGATAACCCAAAAAAGCAACGAAATATCGAAAATATATGCGAATAATGGTTTTGCAATTACTCAAGAGATGCGTAAAAAACAAGCTGCAACACAACACGAAATTTTGACCTTGCAAACTAAATTGAGTGAGGTTTATGAGCAGTTGGGGAAAGCACAAAATTTGGTAAATATACGAGCCCAACGTGAGGATGCAGAAAAGGAAGCCCGAACTCATGCACAAATGAAATTGAACGAACAACGTGCCCTCGACCAAGAGATGGCAACTAAGGCGATTGAACAAGCTGAACGGGACAAATTGTACAAATCGATTGAGGAATATAACACACTGTTGGAAAAATATCAAAAAGCTGCAAAGTGGCTCAGACATATAAACTCGAAAACACAAATTCCAGATGGTTTGTTGGACGACCAGTGGAAATTGACTGACCATGAACTTGAAAATAAGGAACTCATTGATGCCAAAAAGTGGAACCTTCAATCAATGTACGGAAAGCATTTTCATGATTTGGATTCTATTATAAAGGAGTATGATGCCTATCGTGCGTCAGTTGCCGCCGGAAAAATAAGAAGCAGAAGTCCGCCTCCGACTCCGAGTCGGGATGCAGCAGCCGAGGTACAACCACAACCATATAGTTATCACCCAGCAAGTTTAGCTAAAGGTGCTTGGAGGCGTTTATGGGGCAGCAATGATGGTGGTGGGCGCTCCAATAAAAAAGGCAAAAAAAAAAACCGTCGTCCTAACAAAAAATGCACCCGTCGTCATTCGAAGAAAAAAGGCACCCGTCGCCATTAAATAAAATATAATCAAATGATATAAGCATTTAGCATTTGATTTTCATAATTTTGCAAAATGGAACAACATCCAACAGACGAAATGGAAGATGCGGAAGAACAACGCCGGGCCGCACGCAGAGCAAGTCGGGCGGCAAGCCGGCCTGCACGCATGTCGCGCCGCGCCGACCGCAGAGCGGCGCTCCATGCGTTTGAACAACAACAACTGCAGCGTCAACAACCCGGATTGTTTAATCCGCATAACATTTTTCAACAACACCACCAACCAGAACCACTACTGGTGCGTCCATTGCCCGTGCCGCCAACCCCAGCCAGTCCGGCGTCTCGTCGTCAGCGCCGAAAGGCATCGCGAATGTCGCGAGAACGAAGAGAAGCGCGCATTCGTGCAGGATACGTGGTTGGTGGAAAAACCCGCCGCCGCCGTCATCGCCGCCGCAATTAAGGAAACTGCAATTAAGGAAACTGCAATTAAGGAAACCGCAATCAAGGCATCTGCTAAGGCATGTGTTGAATCGCGCTGTCGCACGCCAGCTGTTCCGCCTTCTTCTTGATTTTGTGCGAGGCCTGCGCCAAAAACACCAGGATGCGCCCGCCCGCCTCTTCGCACGCCGCGTGCACCGCCTCAAACGTCCTCAGCTCTGCGAAGCTGACGGCGGCTGCAGGCGACGTCTCGTATATTTGTTGCCCCAGACACAAATATACGCCCATGGTGTACCCCAACTCCATGTCGCGCCCGAGCTCAATGTAGTCCGGCGTGGTTTTGAACTCCTTCTGAATCTTCACCTGCAGGATGTTCTTGTAGTTGTCGTCGTTGCGAATGAGCGCAATCCAGTCAATGTGCTTCTCGAACACGTTTTCAATGAAGATTTGCGCCATCTGGAACCCGGGCCCGGTGGCAAACACGTGCTCGAACCAGTGCTCCTCGTCCTTGATCGAGATTTTGTTGTAATCCAGGAACAGCGCGCCCACGAACGCCTCAAACAGGCAGCCCAGCTTCTTCAGGTTCGTGCGCAGCTTCTTCTCCTCCGAGTGGCGCGAAATGATGAACCACTGGTGCAGGCCCATCTCGTACGCCATGCGCCCGATGGACTCGTTCTTCACAATGGCGATTTTCTTCTCGGTCATGAAGCCCTCGTTCTCTTTGGGGAAGCGACGGTACAGGCAGTACTTGGCCACGCACTCCAGCACGCCGTCGCCGAGGAACTCTAGGCGCTCGTTGGATTTGGTGCGCAGCGGCATGCAGTCGTCGGGCCGGTCGACCACGCGGATGTTTTCCGTGGTGTTCTCAAATTCGAGGCGGCGGGTATAAGACTGGTGCACGAACGCGCGCTTGTAAAGGTCGATGTTGTGCACCTTGGGGTCGGGGACCCCGTATGCGGTGAGAATAGATTGAATCTGACTCAATGTAATCTCGCGGTTTTCGGGGTTGTAAGGATTGAATATTAAGCCGCCATCCTCGGATGGCATGAATTCTTCCGCATGGAGCAATTTAGATGTCAATGAGGAACGCTGTGGTGAGGAACGCTGTTTGTCTGATTCCGATTCCATTGTTAAAGAGCTGGATGGAGGATACAATTTTATCGCGGGTTCACTTTAAGTCCATTTGGTAATGTGTTTGAATGTATTTGAATGGTTTGAAAGCATTTTATGAGCAATCCACAATAAATAAATGAACGAAAAAATAAAATATTTAGACATAATATAACTCAACGTTAAACAAACAAATAAAATGGTCTTATCAACCACCAAAAAATGTCAAGCCATACAATCCATCACCAACAACACGTGCATTCTTGGTGGCCCCAAGAAGGGCGGCCTCATCACCATGCAGGGACGCAACCCCAATCTTGGCGCCGCCATCACCTCCCGTGCTCCCTATTGCTGCGTCCAAACCAATCTCGGTTGCATTGCAGGGTTGGCTTATTTGAAGGCCAATAAATTGCTCACCATGAACCCCCAGGGCTCTGGTGGTGTCCCCACTCGCATGTACAGGCCCGGCCTGTTCTAAACCGGGGAACGTTCCCCGAACCCCTCCTTTTCCCTTTCAAGGTTTAACATCCCTCACTTATTTGTTATTATATAATTACTTAAATGTTAGTAATTATGTAATTGTAGCACAAACAAAGGAAACGCATGTTAATCCGGGTTGACACGCGCGAAGATGCGTTGCACGGAATGTTTAAACTGAACTCAGCGCATCAGCTGCGGTCTGAACCCCTCCCCGTGGGCGACGTCATTCTCTCTTCTGCTGACGGGCAAACGGACTACATCGTGTTTGAGCGCAAGACCCTTCTGGATTTAGCAGCATCCATCCGGGACGGCCGATACAAGGAGCAGTCGCATCGGCTGCAGGCCATTCCCAACGTGCATTGCCACAACGTGGTTTACATCATCGAGGGCGACCTTGCGCGATACAATGAACGCTTTAGTAAAATCAGCAAAAAGGCGCTTTATTCGGCCATGTGTTCTTTGAATTACTACAAGGGCTTTAGTGTGGTTCGAACCATGTCCATTATGGAAACGCACGAGCTCATTCAGCACTATGCCGACAAATTGGCGGCATCTCCTGCGCCTTACGGGAAATATTACACACCTGAATCATCCGCGGCTGAGGCAACAACAACAGCAACAACAGCGGCAACAACAACAGCGGCAACAACAACAGCAACAGCAACAACAACACCAACACCAACAACAACAACAACAGCGGCAACAACATCGGCAGCAGAAGAACCATCTTATTGTAGCGTGCTCAAGGTGAAGCAGGTCAAGTGCGAGAACATAACGCCGCAAAACATTGGAGAGATCATGCTGTGCAACATTCCGGGTGTCAGCAACAAAACGGCGGCGGTCATCGTGAAAAAATACCCCACGCTGCGTGCCCTGATAGAGGCGTTTAAAACATGCGGAAGCAGCGACTGCTTGAACGACATTCGGCTGGAAACGCAGCGCAAATTAAGCAAACAATGCATTCAGAACATTTATAATTTTTTAATGACGTAATGTATACGCATTGACCCGACCCAATACCCCACCATACCATACTCAATTTCATCATGGACATCGGCACCATAATCAAATACGTTCTGATTTCTGCACTCATATTGGCAGGATACTATGTGGTTTCAAGAACCGCCGCATTGACGCGGGCACGGCGCGAAGGCTTTTCCTTGGGTGGGTCATCATCTGATTCGTCCTCGGATTCGTCGTCGTCGTCGTCGTCGTCTTCAAACGACACTCCAGGTGTCGCGGCAAAAAACCTCTCAGACACGTTGACCGATAAAACAAAAAACATTGTCAACTCGTTGCAACTGTCGGACAATTCAAACCGAAACAGCTATGAAGCCACGCTTGATGTCATGGATGCATGGACGCAGGGCAAAATAATTGCATCCCTCAATTCTCTGTCTGCACAAATGATTTCGGATTCAAACCCTGCATCTCCGCCCAGCGATAAAACGATTTCGCTGATGAATGCGCTCATCACCATGACGAATTTTCAGACCACGGCCGTGCCAGCGGCATTCAAATCTTTGGACGCTTCCAACTAAGGTTAAGGTGCGTAAATGCTCACTTCATCCCCCGAGTACTTCCCGGCATCAATGAGAGCTTGGGTGTACGCATCGCCGCCCCAGTTGGGGTCCATCGCATTCGCGCTCAATCCCCTCCATTTTTTAGGGTAGTCTTTTGCGGAGCCCACATTCGGTTCCATGGGGTCAAATGCGGGGTACGAATTGGCATTCATCGGCGGTTTGTCGGCGTCTTCAATCATGCTGGCATTGGCACTAATGCCGGCATTGGCTACGGAGGGCAGCCCGCCCTGCAGGTCCAGAGGGCCCGGTCTAATCTTGTAGATGGGTTTGCCCTGCGCATCGAACGAGTGCTGCAAGTATAAAACGGGGCAGCGAATGCCCTGGCCGCGCTGCCATTCCGTGAATTCCACGTAGTCTTCTAAATTGTTGAACTTAAGCGGATTGACGCCGGGCACATTGGCCAGGCGGCTGTTGTGCAAATACAGCTGGGACCCCTTTTGAATGAGGATGTTCGGGCACCGGTCTTTGTTCGCCACTATGGGGCCGTTGCCTTGAAACGCCTCTTGCACGCTGCGGCTGGTGTGTGTCATTGTGAACAGGAGTCCGATGATGAACATGGCTAAAATGGCCCAAGTGGTTGCGGTCATGTACATGAGGTGCATGTGTGCCATCCTGGGTTTTTTATTTAGTGTGAAATGTATAATGTAATCGTAATATTATATGAACATAATTTAATTTTACAAATTTAATTATATGCAATCTATATTAAGGAACCAGGAAACACATTCACAACAACACAACAACCCATTGCACATTAGTATGTCAAAATCACTAAGACATTACAAACGGCGCAACAACAAAACACAGCGCAAACGTCGCGGAGGCATGATGATGTTTGACAAAGACAATGTGAATGAGGTGGGTTCATTGCTCGACAACCCTCATGTACTCGTACTGCATTCCAGCAAAACATGCGACCATTGCAAAAAATTTGAACCGGTGTGGAAAAGGTTGGCGCGACGGGCGCGACGACTGAATTCGGAACTGGCCTTTGCAGAATTTGACCCGGAAGCAAGTCCCTTCGCTGCGAAGCAGCTTCACCCCGAGGTAAACGTCAACGGGGTTCCAACAATTGTTTACATCAACAAGATAAAAAACAAGCGTGTGGAATATGCAGGCGAACGCACGGAGCAGGCAATCATGGAATGGTTAATGAAACATTCCGACAAACGCATTAAAATTACGATTGAAACCGAAGACAAGGATGCACCTGCCTCACCTGTGCCTGCACCTGCAGCCGAATCATTCACTGACATTCCAGAATCATTTCCTGCGCCTGTTTCACCTGCGCCTGTTTCACCTGCGCCTGTTTCACTTGCGCCTGTTTCACTTGCGCCTGTTTCACTTGCGCCTGTTTCACTTGCGCCTGTTTCACTTGCGCCTGTTTCACTTGCGCCTGTTTCACTTGCGCCAGACTCATTGTCTGCACCAGACTCATTTCCTGAGTCCGTGTCTTCCGACACATTTCCTGAGTCCGTGTCTGAGCCCGTGTCTGACTCGGTTTCTGCAGCTGCCGCCTTTCCCCCTCCCCCCGCAGAAGCAGCACCCACTTCTGTGGTGGGAACCATCAAAGATGCCGCCTCCAGCGTTAATAATGCTATTGGTAGCACTGTGGAAAAGGCCAAAAATGCATTGACTCAGGATATTGATTTAAGTGGTCTTTTTGCCCCCGCTGCTGCTACCGCGGCACCTGCTGCGGCACCCGCTCCTGCACCCGCTGCTGCTGCACCTGATGCTACTTCGCAGGCTCCCATCCAACCCGTTCCTCAGGTTCCGTCGCTTGGTGGTAAAAAACGCAAAATGACTCGGCGTAAACATCGCCGGGCCAGCTCCAAAAAAACTAAAAAATCCAAATCCAAATCCAAAAAATAAACAACGGTCATGCATGAAATGCAATCAAGTTGTATCAATTGCATTCCACATCAATGCAGTTGATTTATGTTGTGTAAGTCCGCAGCGACCATCGCACAATCGCATCCCAAAAAAAAGTGTTAGAATCATATGCACAATGGGGTGGGGGGATGAAACCTTTTTTACAACGTCATTGCTTCTGTCAATGTGAGCGGCGTGAACTTTGAATCGCATTCGGCAATCTTGCTTGGGTCAGTGTCCGGTCGAATGATGACAACAAATCGGAGAGTTGCGCTGATTGTTGGGTCGACATAGCATGGATAGCATGTTCGGTATGTTTTTTCGCCATGGTTTGTTCCATAACCACTTTTGACTTTCATGACTGCACTGTTCAGAGATGCCACGCCGGTTTTGGCGTTCAGAGATGTTTCTTTAAAACCGGCCTCGTTGGCTGGTGTTGCGCGGTAGGTGTAGCCGAGCACCTTGCATGCCTTGCGAACCACATCTTCGTCCTTGTAAATTCTGCACATTTTGATAGCTTCGCTTTCGCTGATTTCTGCAGCTTTCAGCTCTTTCTTGGTCACCAGTTCGAGTTGTTGAATCTTCACCATGCGCGCGATGTTGATGGCGATGTTTTCTTGTTTCTCGACACGAGAGAATGTCGCAAAGTTGGTGTAAACTTCCACTGGTTTGTAAGTGGGAATGTTGCCCACATTTCCAAACAAGCGTGCCATGGTCTGGTATGCTTCTGCTGCGCATGCGATGGGAGGGATGATTCCGTAGTCAAACATGAACCCGTCGTGCACGCCTTCTTCGGGACCGCATTGGAAGGTTACACCCCGCTCCACGCAGTAGAACCCCGTGATTGCAAGAGGAAACCGCGACCAATTGTTGGCTTTGTAGAGTTTGGCGAGTTGTGCGTTGAACTCTGTCGGAACTTCCCCATTTCCGACGGTCAAATAGCATTGCAGGTCGATTGGGTCGCAGTCTGGAACCAGGATTTCTTTGCGCTCGCCGTTGATGATGATCACCACAAATCGGTGTTCTTTGTGAAGGAAATCTGCGATGGCGTTGTGGCTCGCTTTCCCCAGAGAACCCGGGATGAAGGCACGCACACCCGGCTTGGTTAGTTTGACGTTTGTTTTGATGACCTCCTCCACATATTCGGAGGCAGACCCCACAAAGTTGATTTCGTGGCGCACCGCACTTCCCTCATCGCCTGCGCTCCCCAAACCACGATAACATTCCGGGTGAGTTTGGAAGTACGGCAGAACGCACAGGCTCTTGTATTTGGCCACGACCGCGTCGAACGTTGCGCTCACCAGGGTGACTTGATTGATGCACCGCATGCTTGCGATCGCGTCTTCGTATTTCGACCACAGGTTGATGCTCTTGTCCGCTTCGTCGATCCAGATGTTGATTCGCTTGGTGAACATTGCGCAGGCTTGAAGCATTTCAAGAGTGTGCAACAAATAACGCAGGCGAGTTGCGTGAGCGCAAATGACAACCATTTCGATTTCTCCCAACATCCGAAATGCCAGTTCGGCTGAACTGATGTTGCTTTCCTTGGTTCCTGATGTCCAGCTGAATACCCTGCCATGGATGCATGCGTCGTTTGCTCCTTCTTCGCTCTCCGTTGCCAGGTCATTCGTCATGCGGCTCTTCGTTTGTTCCACCAGAAGTTTGTTGTTCGCTGAAATGATAATGTTAATGTCGACAGGGTCAAACAACTCACCTAGTTTGTATTGCTTGATCAGCTCCTCCATTTTGCGTGTCTTCCCACTCTGGGCTGGAAGATAGAGGCACTTGTATTTTGATTGGTCAGCTCCCATGTTTCTTCGCAAATTTGTATTGTTCTAATGAATCACTGTCTGGAATCCCATCCCAACAAAAGTAATTCAATTTTTTTTTCATCGTATGTGATTTTGGATTGACATCGGATGAAAATCCTCCCAGATAACTACTTCTCAGTGGACCTACGCTCCGTTTATATCATCATGCACCACGCTTATCGCTCATTGCCTCATCGTCATCTGTATGGCATCATGGCACTGGTATTCCTGCACTTCGAAGTCGCCCACTGCGTAGTCGTCAATGTTCTCATGCAGCGCCCGAATTGCGAGTTTCGGAAACTCGAACGGCTCTCTTTTAAGCTGTGATTGTAGCGCCTCCACGTGGTCGTCATAAATGTGCGCGTTCCCCAAATAATACACAAACTCGTGCGCCTCCAGCCCGCAATGGTGCGCCAACAGGTGTGTTAACATGCAGTAAGACGCAATGTTGAACGGCACGCCCAGACCCACATCCCCGCTGCGCTGATACAACGAGCACGACAGCAGGGTGCCATGCGTCACGTGGAACTGCATGAGCACGTGGCACGGCGGCAGCGCCATTTCATCCAGCTGGCACGGGTTCCACGCCGTTATAATTAATCTACGAGACGTGCGACAGGCAGGGTCCTTTAGCGCCTCAATGACCGACTGCAGCTGGTCCACCCCCTTTTTAGCGGGTTCGTCATTGGTGTCCTTGTCCTTGTCCTTGTCCTTGTCCTTGTCGTAATCGCCGCCAAAATTCCGCCACTGGAACCCGTAAATTGGCCCCAGGTCGCCCTCGGGTCTGTGAACTAGTCCGCGGCTGTCCAGGAACTCGCGCGACGCATTGCCGTCCCAGATGTGCACGTTCTGCGCCTGCAGCAGCGCATTGTCCGTTTCTCCGCGAATGAACCACAGCAGCTCTTTTAGGCACGTTTTCCACGCCACGCGCTTCGTCGTCAAAAACGGCACCCGGCGATCATTTAGCGAGAAGTGCATCGCCGCACCAAACACGGCGAAGGTGGTGCCGTTGCGCCCCTCCTCCTTGGTCCCCTCCGAGAGAATATCCTCAATTAAATGCAGGTACTGGTTTTCTTCGTGCCGCAACGGGAACTGGTTCGGCAACAGTGGCGTATTGGGCGGAACGCGCCGATATTTGTTGTGCTCTGCAATACTTCTCAGCATGTTTGGAATATTGTTAGTGTTATTATTGTGGTTGGTATACAAATGCAGTCGGTTGCATTTATGTTATTTTTCGAACATTAAAACAATTGCAATTAGTCGCATTTTAATTTTCTTTCGCTATTGTAAATATATTATACATATAAATACTTTTTCGAAACAATGGACGCCATTGAGATAACCGCCAAGGACACCGCTTCAGCGAGTGGCGGCTTCTTTAAGCAAGTGTTCAAGCTGAACGAGGACTCCCAGGGGGAAGTGCTGAACATGATGCAGTATGTCGCCATCGGCTTCATTCCAGCCATCGTCGTCATCTACATCATCCGCTACTACGTGCCTGACCCCGACGATGACAAGGGCAGCCTGACCATTCTGGCCGAGATTTTCGCGCAGACGTTCTCCATGCTGCTCGCCATCTACTTCATCCACCGCATGGTCATTTACTTCCCCACTTACAGCGGCATCAAATACGAGCGCTTCCACATCATCAACATCCTCATGGTGTTCGTCATGATTCTCTTCTCCATTAAGACGAAGCTGGGCGAGAAGGCGCAAATCCTGGTGGAGCGCGCGGTTGACATGTGGTCGGGCAACAAGTCGCACGGTGGTCCCGCTCAGGGCCAGGGCCAGGGCCAGGTGCGCGTGACGCAGCCCATCACGGGGTCCATGGCGTCCGGCGTGCCCATGACGGCGCCCCCTCCTCCCCCACAGTTGACGAACAACCGGGCCCAAATGGGCATGGGCATGGGCAATGCCATGAGCGGCATGGTCAAAGACTTTAACGCCATGTATTCGGGCCAACCGCAGCAGCAGCTGCCACAGCAGCAGCAACAAATGATGGGCGGCGGCGACTTTGAACCCATGGCTGCGAATGAAGCGGGCTGGGGCAATTCCAGCCTATTTTAGACGGGAACCAAGGTACTAAGCGTAGCGCCAAGCGTAGCGTCCCGCCAAGGCACGTCTCGTGCCGAGCCGTTGGGTAAACCCTCCTTTTTTCTCATAAACATTCCATTGTGCCATTGGACCCCCAATTTCGGGTAATTAAAAATTTTATATGCATGCATTATATATAAAATTGCAAAATGAGTAGTGACCGCGATATGGTTGAAAATTGGAATAGAATAAGAAACAAGTTATTAAGTTGTGATGAGACAACTCAGCAGTTAGCAAGACAATTAAACCTCAATTGCGAAACGCTTTTGAAAGTATTGTTGTTTAGGGGCGATGCATTTCAACAAAGTTTATTTGCCGAACATTTTAACGTTGATTCAGAGAAACATTTTGTCAGTACAGTCGAAGGAATGGGGCTAAAAATAAATGTTGATGATTGGATAAAGTTTATTGAATATTTGCGTTATTCGATAAGAAGCTCATACCAACAGCCCACTGCATCTCATGCGGAACAAGATGCGGCGCGTGCTTTAGAATTAGAAGATAATCCACATCATCACAGAGGAATGCCAATACAATCAAATGTATATGGAAGTGAACCACATGAGAAAGTACAACAACTATTAAATCCTGTGCTTTCAAACATATTTGCAAATGGGGGTGGTGTCGAGGGTCATAGTTATTATGCGCAGTATTGCAACTGGTTGATTGGAAATGTTCTACATGAACCCCCAAATTTTACACTGGAACAATTGAATGAAATATATGGAGTTAATGCCACGGCAATGTTGCCTGTGCATAATTTACAAACAACATTTCAGAAAGTGTATCCCAAATTAGATTTCGAGGTTGCATTTGGCAATGCATGCATTGCATATCTTAAATGCGACCATGCAGTTAGAAACCAAATTGAAAATTACTTTATAACAATCTCACCAGAGCTCAATGCATTTGTGGAACAATTTAACACTTTTGAACAACATGATGTGTATATCATGTGGAAACGGGTTTTCATGATTGCACAGTTGATGTATAGTTGGACACAGATTGATCATTATGACCGGTCTGGAGTATACGCTGATGCTGCAAACACATTGGGTTCAAAATCACCTCGTGGTGGAAAATCTAAGCGTTCTAATCGTAGCAACTTTAAGCGTTCCAAGCGAAGCGACTCCAAGCGTTCTAAGCGTAGCAACTCTAAGCGTAGCAACTCTAAGCGTAGCAACTCTAAGCGTAGCAACTCTAAGCGTAGCAACTCTAAGCGTAGCAACTCTAAGCGTAGCGACTGTAGAAGCAGCCGACTATAAATCCATTCCACGATAAATCCATTCCACGATAAATCCATTCCACGATAAATCCATTCCACGATAAATCCATTCCAACGAATACTTTTTTTGGATCTATGATGTGAATTGGTTTCAATATTCATCTTATAATATATATTTTCACAATGCATCATAATCTAAAAAAATTTATATTTTTGCATTTACAATGTTTGTCATAGGGGCATAGGTGCAATGATGCTAATTATGATATTATTACATTGGTTTACTACTTAAACCCAAGTAATCATATACACATATCAATCCATACATGGAAAACGAAATGTATTCTTCTCCACATTATGGGTACGTTGCGTGTTCGTTAATGTATCATTTCACTACAAGTTTTTATTTTTCCATGCTATATGACTATGTTGATATGTATAACCAATCTACACTGATCAAATTTGGATTTGGTTATGCGTTGATGAATGTGCAATATGCACTGATTTCCGAAATCATCGATTGGACTGCGAGTGATGTGTTTAAAAACATACCATATCTGAATGCAGCCAAGCGTCCTCAGCCAAAACGACCGGGTCGTGTGGAAGGATATTCGGTGTATTTCCAGCGGTGGTCGGTTCCATTATTAATGTTTACGACGCTTTGGTTCAATGAACTCGTGCACAACGAAACGCCAATCAATGATATGCGCAAATACATAGGTGGCGTCAGTGACGTCGGTGGCTCTGTGGAACTGGAACCGGCGCACATGTCCATTGTTTTGTATGGATTGTATTATTTGCGGTTAGCGGTTATGGTGGAGTTGTCTATCATTTTTGCAGACATTTTGTACGGCGCGTGGCACCACGCACAGCATTCGTACAAATGGTTGTATTATAAAACAAATCACCAATATCATCATCAGTTTCGTTACCCATTGGCACGCGAGGCAACGTGGTTGGGATTTATCGACCTATGGGTATCATCCATTATGATCGGTCGGTGGAACATTGTGTTAATGACACTTGCAATGGGGGGCATAGATTTATCGCCATTTGAATTGTTTCTATGCATTAGTTATGTGCACGAAATGAATTGCAGCGACCACTGCGGCAAAGTTATGCCATATCATAATAGCGTTCCATTATTGCCCTTTTTAGAAAAACCGCTGGGTCTTGGACATTCGGTGGAGGCGCATGAAGCACATCACAACCTTAATACCAAGTCGTATGGATTGCTTGGCATATACGTCTGGATTATGGGCACTGCTCGACTGGCAGAAGTGTAACTCATGCGACATTGGCGATTCAACCCATGCAAAGATTCATCATTGCTGTTTCACGTGAAACCACTGCGAGAACAAATACATGACGGTCATGCTAACACCGAATAGCAATAAGAACTGCACGGGGGCCTTCAAAAAGTTTTTTTGGTGTTTGGTCATGTCATAATTCTCCTCTAAATGCACGTCCAAATAGTTCATGGCCAAAAATACGACGGTGATGATGACCGCAGTCGTCAGCGATTTGTAAAACAGGGGGGTCATTGTTCGTTCGTTCAATATATTATGATGATATTTAATATATCTTTCATATATCATCATGATATTTTTTAATATCTCATCATATGCTATGCGTTGAATAATCCAATGATTGTAAAGCACGAAAAAAAGGGCGGCATTGACGTCTACTACGTCAAGAAAAATATTAGCGACGTCGCCATGGAAAAGCATAAGCATCAATTTGTGACCCCCTCTCTCATTGACATCATCATCAACGACGACGCCGACGTGTACACCGACGACAACCGCCTCCTCCTCAAATTTAGGAAGGGCAAGCTGTCCAAGGAGAAAATCGACACGTTCTACGAAAACATGATTGATTTCGCGCGCACCACGTCCACGAATCGCCGCCTCGCGTCCGGCCTCAGGATCAAAACGCGCTCCAAAAAGGTCAAGACCGACAAGGACATCGCTGCAATGACCAACATCGTCGGCTACTTTGACTCGCTCGGCCCCAGCCAGAAGGTGCTGCTGAAAAAACACGGCATAAAGCTGAACCCCGCCGTGCGCGAGACGCGCTTCAACATGCTGTACCCCGAGAAATTTAAGAAGTTGATTCCTCTCATTCGAGAGATTGACACGTATTACGAGAAAATCGTGCCCGACCATTACAAAAAGCAGCACCGCAAGGCCAAGCAGACCTATTTCAAAATCGCCGACACCGCGTTCACGACCGTCACCACCAACGTGAATTACAAGACCACCATTCACACGGACCGCGGCGACGATGCGGAGGGGTTCGGAAACTTGGTGGTCATTGAGCACGGGAAATACACCGGCGGCGAGACGTGCTTTCCGCAGTACGGCGTCGGCGTCAATGTGCGCACTGGCGACGTGCTGTTCATGGACGTGCACGAGTGGCACGGGAATTTGCCCATCCGCCTGGAAAATAAGGACGCCGTGCGGCTCTCCATCGTGTGCTATTTGCGTCATCGGCTGTGGGAAAAAACGCGCGGGAAAACCAAAAAGTTCATGCAGAAACACGTGGCAACCTATCGTAGGTTGCACGATTTGACCAATAAACCCTCCTCGAATAAAGGCGGTGCATCTGATGACGGCAAAAATGAAGGTGTATCGTTGGGTGAAGTCATTGTGAATCCTCACGGTGACGGTATGAATTACTGAAGTATGGCTCGAAAAAGTATGGCTCGAAAAAGTATGGCTCGAAAAAGTATGGCTCGGTGAAACGAATTGAATGGTCCAAAATCTTGTCCGATGTCAACTCGAAAATCCATACGTTCGAAAAAAAATTGAAAGCTTTTTTAAAAGTAGGATTTAAGAATTAGATTTCCATTCGTTATACAAGTCGTTCAAGATACAAATGTCCTCATCTGCTTCAGCTTCCGTCTCATCCGCTTCAGCTTCCCCTTCTCGTCGTCCTGTTAACATGTGCCCTGTCCCCGGATGTGGAGGCAAATGGACCAGCGCTGGTGGAAATGACAAGGGCAACCGCTCTCGTCATGAATCCAGCAAGCTGCACAAGAATGCTGTGGTTGCCGCTGCCGCTTGTGCCGCTGCCGCTTGTGCCGCCGTTGTTGTTCCCGTTCCCGTTCCCATCCAAGAAGTCGCTGTTCCTGTTGTTGTTCCTGTTGTTCCTGTTCCCGTAGAAGCCCCTGCCCCTGCTTCCATCATGGCTTACCCGAACCAGATTGCCGCCGCCAATCAAATCATTTCCACATTCAATGACGAAGAATGCCACTGGGCCGTCCTTCTTGCATTCCCTCAATCCGGCAAGACCCAGACGTTCTACTACGTTGCATGCCACATGCTCTGCAATCGCCCCGACATGGACCGCGTGGTCGTCGTTTGCGGCAATGCGGAAAATGAGCTTTCGGACCAACTCCGCGCTTCCAAAACCGAGTTCATCCGTCTCTACGTGCAAACCGAACATGCAACCCTCTCTCCGGAGATGACCGAATCGGTGATTCGCACATTGGAAGCCCGGATTCAGGTGTGGTGCGGTGCCGATCTCAAGCGCAACTCAACTCATCCCACCTCGGCGCGCAACACGCTGTTCATCTGGGAAGAGGCGCACTATGCCCAAAACAAAACCAATCGCCCCCACAAATTCTTCAAGAATCTCTGCATCACTGCTGATGGCGAGATTTCCAATCTGGAAGGTGAGCGCAACAACTACGTGCTCACCGTGTCCGCAACCCCCTTCTCTGAGCTGAGCAACATCTGGCACCACGGCCAGAAGAAGCGCGTCGTGCGTCTTGAGCCCGCTCAGGGATACAAGGGCCCCCGCCACTTCTTGGCGGCTGGCGCCATTGTCCAATTTGACCCATTGCTGTCGTGCGAAGAGGTTGTGGCACAGGCCATCGCTGAAGCCCCCATCGCGGAAGCGCCCAAATACGCCATTGTGCGCGTGCGTGACTACAAAGGCAAGGACAACATGGCAGCGTGCATTCGTGTGGCGGTGGAACACGGATGGGCGTATCGCGTGTATGACTCCGAAACGAAATACCACCAGGCCAACAGCATGCAGTCCATGGACGAACTGGCCGTGGTCCCCGAGCGCAACACCCTCATCTTAATCCGCGGTATGTGCCGCATGGGCAAGCGCGTACCCAAGGAGCACATCTCGTTCGTCATTGAAACCTCCAAGGATTCAGACACGGACACGGTGTTGCAGGCGCTTTTGGGCCGCATGTTCGGCTACCACGACAACATGAACATCCGGGTTTACATCAGCCGCAACATTCATTTGGCCGAGATTGTCAGCTATGTGTGCATGATGGAAAATCCCGACGACGTGCCGCTGCAGACCATGCCTCGTCGTGGCAAGAATTTGATTGTCGGATCCAATCAATCCGTCAATGGATGGTTCAACAATGTGCCGATCATTGTTCGTGCTGGTGCCGATGAGGAGGAGGAGCACGCCGAGGACCCCAATGCCGCAGAATATGAAAAAGAGTTGACCATTCGTGCGATTCAGGCTGCGTTTGAGACCGGCGCCATTGAGAATCACAACTGCGCCGATCAAACCGCCGAAATCCGCCAGCAAATCTTGCAGCTCACGGCTGAACCTGACCGCATGAGTGCCAAAAACTTCATGAATCGTCGTGGAAACCGAATCAATGAAACCTACAAGGACATGCCGGACAAGTTGCGCGATTCCATTGCTCAGCGCAGCCCCTTAAATGCGGGCAGCGCAGGTTGCGGGTTTGAGTCCAATGAAGTGGACGGAATGCAGGTCAACGTGTGGCGATGCAACACAAACCAGTTCAGCCAGTCGCACGGATTTTACCCGGGAGACCTGATCGTGCACACTCGTACTCGCGATCCCAGCCCCCAGCAGCAGCTGCATGTTCGCATTCCTTGCACCAGCGGATTGGAAACATTCTGCACGCAGCAAGAGGACGGCTCAGTCGTCATTGGCAACGGCGGATACAGCATCCCGCTGGCAGTTGAAACCTCGCACGATGCGGCGCTCATGCAGATGAACCTGTGCGACCTCATTCGCGAATCGCAAATTGAGGATTCGTTGCAACGCCCGAAATGCGTGACCTCCAACCACGGAGGGGTGCATGCTGCGCATGATGGTGTGTCTGACTGGAAGGGCATCATTGTCACAGTGGAAATCATGCAGGCACTTCAACGTGGCGGCGCAATATACGAATACATCAGACGTGAACACGGCATGACTTTGAAAATCACAAAATCACTCGGACGCGAACTCAAATCGCTGAAGAACATGGGCAACGCGCGCCTGACCAAAATTGAATGGTCTTAAAACATTAAAAATACAAAAAAAACAAAAAACAAAAAAAAACTTTTTTTTATTGTTTTGGTTCACCACAGCAATCCAATTGCAGCAATCACAGCAATCACATTTTAAGCTTGAAAACCCTGTAAAGCACATACATGATCGCCATGTAAACAAATAATATCATGACAAATTGCACTGGAGCTAATATGTAAATTCGGTTGATTCCAGTTATGCCCTTTGTACTTAAATATATATCAAATATGTTCATGATTAAAAATAGAGTAGTAAGCATGACCGCAGTGATGACGGCTCTATAAAAAAGTTTAAAAAAAAATTTCATTTTATGGGCGGCAATGGTTATATGATATATGTATATTTTAATCACTTCCGCCCCGTGCGACGAGTTTCATCCCTAAATACGCAGAATTTGGGGCGTTGATGTCGTTGAATAATTGGCGCGTTTTATGCACCTGAATCGGCGGCAACTTATTCTGTTGGGCTACAACAACCTGTTCCGCATCCGAGTCTACGACGATGGCCACGTGCCCGTATTTTAACGCAGGGTTTGGCACCCAGAACAGCATGGTTCCTGGGCGCAAATAATGCAGAGCGGGCTTAACATACGGGTAAACAAATGATTGCAATAATTGCGCCGAAAGTCCCGGTTTCAAAGGCACTAATTCACGGATGCGGTAAAACATGTCGGTGGCATCCACCACAGACGGGAATGTCAGGCCGCGCGTTTGCATGAAATACCGGCGCACAAATTCCACGCATTCAAATGGAATGCCGGCATTCGTCTTGTATGTGATTTGGCCATCCGGATTTTGATCCGATCTCATGTAAACAGTCACATGTCCTGTCATTTTTAACTTTTTTATAACTGTATTATGTGTATTATGTGGATTATGTGGATTATGTGTATTATGTGGATTATGTGTATTAAATTAACATAATATAATTTATCTCAAACAGTTTA
>Ga0315294_10001362_pt1 | contig 26523 bp, 21 predicted proteins | sample YL17G13_40_MG_FD_203626 | JGI IMG/M metagenome (GOLD analysis project Ga0315294, IMG submission 203626) | Sediment microbial communities from Yellowstone Lake, YNP, Wyoming, USA - YL17G13_40 | ecosystem: Environmental > Aquatic > Freshwater > Lake > Sediment | place: USA: Wyoming | collected... | reverse complement strand
CTGGGAGGCCGAAACAACAATGTCGAGAAAACTGTCGAGAACAATGATGCCGCAGTGGCAGCCCCAAAGGAGGGACCCACTATCGCTGCCGCGCGGCAGCGCCAAAATACCGCCGGTAGATATATACCCGCTGCCGTTCGGAAATGAGTGGTATAGGCACAAGCTCGAGTCCGTAACGCACGGCCGAGATTCATAGAGCCCTGCCGGAACAGCCAAGCAGCGTGGCAGTTTTTGAATACTAATAAATATTTGTTTTATATGCGGTAAAAAGAGGTTTTTACCAAGTGACGAGCGTTAAGTTCATGGCTTAAACTTTTTTGCAGAAGATCCGGCGAGGCAAGCGAGGGCGGCGTAATTTTTTACCGCCCCAGCATACTGTCGACCATCTGCTCTTAGATACCGCTGGAGGTAAATCGCGCGGTTGACGTGTGAACATTACGGCTTAGCCAATATTCAGTGGAAGTGGCCTTTAACAGATCTTTTTCCATTCTGATCTCAACCCGGTCACCCCAGCCATATGTCGAAAAAGACAACTTAGCTTGCTCGCCGCTTCTTAGTTTCGCTTGGCAGGTGACTAATATATCAGGTTCAGGAAAGCCCATGCCATCGCCATATCCCGTATTAAACTGCACGGAATCTTGGCCTCCCGGAGCCAAAGAATGAATTGAAATCAGGGTCCAGGATGCAGTGGTGCAGTTGAGATATACAGGTTGGGGGCTGTAGTTTTTTACTATCCAGCAACTGTTATCGTCCGCGTGCCGACAAGGACGGGCATTTGCAGTGGATATAAATGAGAAAAAACCTACTAAAAAAACTAACGCATTTCTGAACATACATAATCTCCCTTACGACTTACTTTTTGTGTTCCCGACGTTCCATGGCCTCGTCGCGGGCATCGTCTATCTCGCTCATGATTTCTCCGACATTTACAGCCTTAGTGCTCTGCTGGAATTTCCCAGTGAGTGGAGTGTCGGGGTGGAGTTTACCGTTTTGGTACAGCTTCCACATTTCCCTCGCATACTCAGTGGTCATGACTTCAGGGGCAAAGCGGCCGCAAAAAGCAGTGACCTGCTTCAGGTCGCGCTCAAGGATAGAAAATGCGTTGTTGGCAGTCGCCTGCACTACTTGCGGGAAGTCGATGATCACCAGGCCCGTGTGCGACTGCAGCACATTAAATTCAGATAAATCGCCGTGAATGAGTCCGGCGCATAACATCTTCACTACTTGCCTAACTAAAGTCTGATGATACTCAAGCGCCTGCTCACGCGTAATCACAACGTCGTTTAGTCGCGGAGCTGGGCTGCCATCTTCGGCGACGACCATCTCAAGCAGAAGCACACCTTCATAATAAGCGTGAGTCTTTGGTACCAAAACGCCGACGGCAGCGAGCAATCCAAGTGCCTCCACCTCTTTATTCTGCCATTCGCTCTCGCGTTCCTGGCGGCCGTAGCGGCTATTTTTTTCCATCGCGCGCGCTTGGCGGCTACCCCTGACTTTGCGGCCTTCGGTGTACTGCGTCTTTTGCTTAAAAGTGCGGTTGTTGGCTTCTTTATAAACTTTGGCGCAGCGGTATTCGCCCTCGGAGAGGACGACGAAAACTTCGGCTTCTTTACCACTCTGTAATTGCCCAACCACCTCGTCAATGAGGTTGGCATGAAGCAAGGGGAGTAATTGATTGGGTGTTCTCATGGGTCTCGCTTACTTGATGGCAAATATGCCATCGCCCTCTAGGCGCGTGGTGAAGCCGGCTCGTCTTAAACGCTGCGACACTTCATTGGGTACGTCGCGGCCACTGGTGAGTTTATTTGGCGAGCCTGTGTAGTGAAACAGTACGCCCTTCGGTTTTAGCACTCTTGCTAAATGATCATAAAAAACTTGTGAGTAAAGTTCGCCGGCAATGCCAAAGCGCGGCGGATCATGGAGAGCCGCATCAAAGGATGCCGTCGCCATCTTAACGATATCCAGCGAAATGTCACCCTGCCTAAGATCCAGGCGCCCACCGGCTTTGGGCGACCACGGGTTGACCTCGCGCAGCCACAACACATCGGGATTTTTTTCCGTCGAAACGATCTTTTTGGCGTCGCCTTTAAGACACCACGCGGCAAAGTAGCCGAGGCCACCGCAGGTATCTAAAATGACCTTGCCGCGTGGGGCGATCAGCCCAACTTTGCGCTCAGCGTCGGCAAAGGGGCAAGTGTGGGCTGTCGGCAGCATCTTGATGCCATCGATCTGAAAGGTCGGTGGTCCCCAGGAAGTCGGTACGAGTTTAATTAGAGACTTGGTAAAACGCGCAACGGGGGCAAACTCGCCATCACCCCACTGGTAGACCGTGTTGTCCTTGCAGACCTCGAGATAGGGATAGTCGAAGTCGCCGACCGACCAGCATTCTGCCTTGGCGGTCACTGTGGTCTTGGACTGATCCAGGTCGAGGGATAGGTCGAGGGTACCGCCGCCAGCTTTTTGCTTAGCCAGGAGCTCTGTGTGTTCTTTGAGGGTTACAAGTACGGGCATGAATAGGGCTCGACATGAATGGGTCTCAACCTGAAGGCCGGGTTGTTAGTCCGTGGTCATCGCCCAGCCTTGTATCATGGGGCCACTATGTGTGTCATGGGTGACCCCGAAGAGATCTGCGGAAATCTGTCTTCGTACGGGAAAGTTTTGCCGTTCCAGTACGGTGCATGTGTATACGTACCAGCAAAATTGGGGGTGACTAGTCCCTCGCCGTTGCCCATGACTCCATTTGTCGTAGAGTTTGAGTAGGGAAAAGAACGGTATCCACCACCTATATCGGGGTAGAGCAGGCCGGTATTGTTTGCGTATAGACCGGGGCCTATGTTCGGTACCATCACTCCGTTGTTATTATATGGATACGGTAGGGTGGATAGAGTTCCCGGGTACTGAGCCGGCGGGGGTGGAGTCTGGTTCCCGTAGTCAGCCGCGCTCGCACTGCCGCCGCAGGCATAGCTGCAGACCGGGTGCATCCAGGATTCGGAGCACTTTCCCCAGCTGGCTTGCTGCTCACAGGAGTATCCGTCTACGGACGGGGAGGGGGACGCGGAGGGACTGGACGGGATCCAGTACCACACTTGACTTGGTTGCGTGCTTGGTTCCGAGCTTGGTGCAGCATTTGCTGCGCCGCCGCAGGCATCGCTGCAGACCGGGTGCATCCAGGACTCTGAGCACTTTCCCCAGCTGGCTTGCTGCGCGCAGGAGTATCCGCCTAGGGACTCTTGTTGGCTAGATTCTGCTCCCGACATCGCGCCGCTGACGTGTGACGTCGTGGTCTCGCCATTGCCGCATCCCAGTAAGGTGATGGCAATTCCCAATACAGCCAAAGTCGTAGCGAGGGTTTTGTTCATCGAGATGACCTTTGATATATTGATATTATTGACTTTTCATTTAAAAATGCATAATAAAAATTATATATTGTTTTATACAATTATATTAATTGTATGTAAACCATTAAAATTTATCTCGTGGCTATAGTAGCGCCCCGATTCCATAATCGCTAGGCTGGACGCCGGCTCAGAACGTGGTACTTGCGACGATCTGGTGTATATTTGGATTAGATTCCGAATTTATCGGATAAATCCGGAGAGCGATCCGAGATGTTTCAGAGATTATGCAAGCCACTGTTGTCAAATAGCTTTTTTATGTTCGGAGCGCGCGGCACGGGTAAGAGTACTTTGCTTCAGAGCGTACTCGATTCGGCCCGAGCCTGGACCATTGACCTCCTCAATCCGGACGAAGAAGAGCGCTTCGCTCGAACACCAAAGCTACTGATTAGCGAGGCGAAGGCGCGCGCTCAATCGATTGATTGGATCGTTATCGACGAGGTTCAAAAACTACCCAAGCTACTGGACTGCGTACATTTGTTGATGACCGATCGGGCGACGAGTCATTTGCGCTTTGCTCTAACGGGGTCCAGTGCGCGGAAGTTAAAGTTAGCTGGGGCTAACTTGCTTGCAGGCCGTGCTTTTCGCAACGAACTGTACCCCCTTTCTTATCAAGAATTGGGTGACGCCTTCGAACTTGACTCAGCACTTAATTGGGGCACCTTACCCAAAATTTTTGCCCTCTCTCAAGACATCGAGCGACAAGAGTTCCTGCGCACCTATGCGCGTAATTACTTGAAGGAAGAGGTTTGGGAGGAGCGATTAGTTCAGCAGCTGGATCCCTTTCGCAAGTTTCTCGAAATCGCGGCCCAAAGTAATGGCACTATTATCAACTTCTCGAAAATGTCTAAACAAACTGGGGTTGATGATAAAACTGCAAAGAAGTACTTTGAGATCCTAGCTGATACCTTCCTCGGATTCTATTTAGAGGCATATCATGGTTCAGTTCGTGCGCAGCAAATTTCGTCGCCAAAATTTTATTTATTCGATCCTGGTGTCAAGAGGGCACTAGAGGGATTACTGACGGTTCCGGTAGTGCCGAGGACTTTTGCATACGGGCGGGCATTTGAACATTTCATCCTATGTGAATGTGAACGGCTCAATAAGTATCTGCGCGCTGATTACCGTTTTTCCTTTTTAAAAACTAAAGATGACTTGGAAGTTGATCTCATTGTCGAGCGTCCGGGTCGGCCGACGGTACTTGTAGAGATAAAAAGTACAGACGAAATAAGCGCCGACGATAGTTTAGTGCTGCGCAGATTTCTGCGTGACTTCCCGGGGGCTGAATTTCGTGTTTGGTCTAACGATCCGCGGCCAATGGACTTCGAAGGTATAAGTGCATTGCATTGGCGCTCAGGAATCGAGCAGCTATTTGAGCGTCTTTGGAGTGTGACCTAAGTGTGGTGCTCAGGAAAAACCTGCGACTAAGCCGTCTGTTTTAAAGACTCAGCTCGCTGAATCAGCAAAAGGATTTTGTCGTCGTCCGATGACAAGCTGCGAATGGCTCCCATGCCGCCGCGAGATACCTGGGTCAGAAGGTCGTACATGCGATGATCTTTTGATAAGGCTCGCTTAGGTATAATAGAGTCAGTAGCAAGCATCACGGCATACGGTTTAAATTCAGGGAGATGTAGCGTGACCGGCTTAATTTGGGGATCGCTGTATATCCCAAGCAGGTGTCCTTCGCCGCTAAAAGCCTTGGTTGATTCGCCGATGCGAGTGTCGCCGACCATGAAGAGTGGCATGGGGCCGGCGGAATAATAGACTATCTCCGCAGCATCGACGACCACAAGACCAAGGGTAAGAGTATGGGGAGTTTGACGGCCCAGGGTCCTAAGCGTTCTATTGACCGATTGCAGCCACTGTAAAGGATCCCAGTTGGGATTACTCAACCCCGCTGTCCATAGAGCCTGCACAGTCTGGACCACCATAGCTGCTGGCACACCTTTGCCGGTGCCGTCACCCACTGCAATGGCATAGCGACCATTGGGTAGCTCGCGTGCTGCGACCCAGTCTCCTCCCAGCTTCGTTGCGTGAGCCTGATATATTGTGATCAACTTGTCGCCAAGTCTAATCGACTCTGGTGGTCTTGCTAGATTGCGCTGCATCTCTCTCGCCACTGTCAGCTCACTTTCTATGGCCTGAATTTTAAGACGTTCGTTCTGCAGGCGCAGATCTGCGGATTTTAGCTGCAGAAGGGCGTGGCGCTCACTTCGTAGGTTGAAGAAGTAGTTGAAGATGAGCACATAGGCATCTACAAGCATGTAGGCGAGGGTCAGAGCCAAAATATTTGGACCTCGATCTACGTAATAAACCGCGATCGGCGGGATCATTAGTAGCACTTTCATCGTCGTGATGTGTTTACCGAATAGCTGCCCTAATGTGCCGACGTACCAAAGCATGAAGACCCAGATTAGACCTATGATGACCATGAAGCTTCGGCTGAATTGTGGTTGTTTCAGTATGTAATGAAGGAGAATAGAGAGGCCTATGACTGCCAATGCGTTACTAATGACTAAGTGGCTCTTAAGAACAATAAACCGCTCAGGTCCGTTTTTTTGAAGCAATATTAGAGTGACAACGCTGCCGATGCCTATGAGCGTAGATATGATCAGGCAGGGCAACAATAGTTTAGCCGACGCAAGTGTAAACGCGCCAAAAACTGCTAAAACAGACGTGAGACATGATACCAAGCTAAAGCTGCGAAGCGCTCTGAGGCCCTCGTTGCGCCGCCAGGTTTCAATGAATTCAAGTTGATCTGGGTTTAGCGAGCACAGCCCAGGATCATGTAGCCCCATCTTCTCGGCGATAGATTTTATGTCAAGACTCGGCATCTATGGACCTTTAGGCTGCATTGCTATCACTGATGGCAACTAAAATTTTATCGTCGTCTACTGGATGCTCTCGCAGAGCCTCGATGCCACGCTGATCGATACTATCAATAAGGTTATTAAGTCGGGATTGGTGCTTACGAGTTTCCCAGTCAAGGATGCCGTCGCTAGCTAGTAGCAATGTGTAGTTATCAGCTTTTGGCAGCTGGATGGTAACCGGACTTATTTCCATATGGTCGACGATGCCTAGCGGCATGCCGATACCAAAAATTGGTTTGAATTTTGGTTGCGGACCATTGCCGCTACGAAGATAGACTGGCAGGTGTCCGGCGCAATAGTAGTCCGCATGATTGACGTGGATAATCAGCAATCCAAGAGTTAGGGTGTGAGTGCCAGGTTTACTGCTAATGGTTAACAGAGTCTTGTTTACCATGTTTAACCATTCAATCGGTGAGAACTCTTGGATGTGCAGTTGATCGGCCCATAGCGACTGCACTACTTGGACAACCATGGCTGCAGGGACACCCTTGCCGGTGACATCACCGACGGCAATCACTTGACTACCATCGCTGAGATCCCGCACTAGCAAGAGGTCACCACCCAAGATGCCGTACGGAACATGGAAAAAACGCACTCGGTGTTGGGCGTCATCGACTTCGGCTGGAGGCGGAGCCAAGTTGGCCTGCAGCTGCGCGGCAAGTTGCATCTCTGTCTCGATAGCTTGCAGTTTCAGGATCTGATTCTGACTCTCTAGCTCCATGGTTTGACGCTTTAGCAATGCGTATTCACGGATACCGCTAAACTGGGCGATAAAGAATCCCGCCAGCGTAACTACTAGGAGCATAACGACGTACGCCACAGCATCAAAATCTTCAGCGCCGATATAGTATGTTACGGCCAAAGTTGAACCATAAAGTCCGAATAGAAAATCGATGTTGGAATAACCCACGACCGGCGTAAATATAGCGAAATTCCAGCCGAGACCTCCCCACAACATCCCAGCAATGATGAGATGTGCAGCGGTGTAATTATCGCGAGTCAGCGCACTGTACATGAATATACTCATGCCGAGGAAGGCCAATGCGTTGGTTAGAAATGCATGTATTCGTAGCGACCTCAGTTCATTTTTCTTGGTGAGATTAGGCTCTAGAATCAGCCACCCAACGCTCTCTAGTCCTATAACCACGAGCACTAGGGTGAGTGCCGTGTCAAAAGGTGGTGGCACAATAAATGGCGCACAGGCAGCTGCGAGTAAGTAGGATACAGTGCTGGCGCGAGCTTGGTTGTGGGCGATACGCCGACCATAATCGGTCAACCACTGAGTGACAAAAGAGGCATCGTCCGGCTGTAGCGACGATGTGTCATAGCCGGTGAAAAATTTGAGTGCTTTATGTAGTATGTTTTTCAGCACATGAACCCCAAAGTTCCAGATAGCCTATCGGCAGTCATTGGGGGAAATTTAGTGCATAAAAAAAGGGGACTTTGCAGCCCCCTCGATTTGCGGATCTAAGATGTCGAAACTGCTGACCGATTACTGGTCGCAGCTCACGGTGATGTAAGCTGGGTTGCGATTTGAAACATTAACGAAAGTAAGAGCTTGATCATAAGCTGCGTTATAAGCTTCGTCGCGGGTTGGGGCGGTAACGGTGTAGTATGGGCCGCCTTCAGAGCCAGCGTCTGCCGTACATGTTACGTCTGCAAGAGCTGAGGTTGCGCCAGAGATTAAAGCCAAGGTAATTGCGATTTTGGAAATCATTTTAATTCCTGCATTAGATGGTGGGGAAGCCGTCAGCCCCAGAGTTCTTCGCTAGGTCTAGTCACTAGCTTGGAGTTAGACATAGCTAAAATCATTAGTATTAGAAAGCATTTTTAACCTTCCTTCACGGTACTATTCGAAGGCAGATACGTCGGATATTCCTTTGGGCTGTTTACTTCCCGCCGAGGGTATCGCGGTGCCGTTGATACATTCTGCTTAGCCGAGATATTTGCCGTACAGCAGTTTAAGCTTTTCCCGTGTCGCCACAGGGATCAGATCTTTTTGTGTCATAATTGCGTGTTTAGCTGCGCTTAGGAGCGGGCTGTTCGAGGTCTCGGGTAGGAGAGCGGCCACGGTCTTGACGATACGATTGGCCAACGCGCTGTTGGCGCGTAGCACTTCGAGCACCATATCGACGGTCACGTCGGCGTGAGTTTCGTGCCAGCAATCGTAGTCGGTGGCGAGAGCCAGCATCCCGTAACAAAGCTCTGCTTCACGCGCGAGTTTGGCCTCTGGAATAGCGGTCATGCCGATGACGGACGGTGCCAAGGTTTTGCGGTAGTACTGAGATTCCGCGCGGGTCGAGAACTGGGGGCCTTCCATGCAGACATAGGCGCCGGTCGGGTGCACACGAGCACCACTATGCTTTGCGGCCTCAATGATCACGTCGCGCATTTCGGGGCAGAAAGGATCGGCAAAGGTCACGTGTCCAACAATGCCGTCACCGAAGAAAGTAGACTGACGATTGCCCTTAGTGCGGTCGTAAATCTGATCCGGTACCACCATGTCGCCGGGGGCGATGTCTTCCTGCATGATCCCGCACGCGCTTACCGCCAAGACATGCGTCACACCCAATTGCTTGAACGCATGAATGTTGGCGCGGTAGGGGACTTCACTCGGTGTCAGGCGGTGGCCTTTGCCGTGGCGCGGCAGAAAGTACACCGAACGCCCAGCGACCGTCGCCTCGACGATCGGATCCGATGGCGCGCCGAATGGGGTAGTGATTTTATGCTCGCGCAGGGGGGTGATGCCAGCCATCTGATAAACGCCGGAGCCACCAATGACTCCTAACTTAACCACTTGTGACATCAACTTTCCCCTGGAACGCGCGCACGCTTCACTTTTTACCGAACTTGCTCAGCAGGTCATCCATCGTGAAGCTCTTCTCAGGCTTCGCCGCTGGTCTAGGACCAGTGCGGTGCGGTTGACCCTGATTGCTGTTTTGGTTGTTGTAGCCACCGCGTTGGCCGCCTTGGCGCTGCTGGTCAGGATGGTTGGGGCTCCCTTGGCCTTGACCCTGCTGACGCGGTGCCTGAGGGCGATCCGCTGACGGCGTCTTACAGCTCAGGCTGATGCGCTTGCGCTGAATATCTACCTCAAGGATACGTACATTCAGCACTGCACCAACAGCCACAACTTCTGCCGGATCTTTGACGAAGGTGTCAGACAACTCACTGATGTGCACCAAGCCGTCTTGGTGGACGCCGATGTCGACAAAGGCGCCAAAGTTGGTGACGTTCGTCACGGTGCCCTTGAGCGTCATGCCTGGCTTCAGGTCGCTCAGTTCGGCGACTTCATCCGAGAACAGCAAGCGAGCGCCGTCTTCCCGAGGGTCACGTCCTGGCTTGATCAATTCGGCCGCGATGTCTTGCAAGGTCGGCATACCGAGCGATTGCGAGACATACTTTTCCCAGGCAATCCCACCGATGATGTCTTTATGGCCGATGATCTCGCGTACCGGCTTTTTCAAGTCGTCAGCGACCATCGTCACGATGTCATAACGCTCAGGGTGAACGCCCGAGTTGTCCAGCGGGTTCTCAGATTCTGGTACCCTTAAGAAGCCTGCCGCCTGTTGGTAAGCCTTCGGCCCGAGGCCAGTGACCTTCGACAGATCGTCGCGGCTATTAAATTTACCGTTCTGGTTGCGGAAGGCGACGATGCTCTTCGCCAGTGTCGGACCCACGCCGGACACATAGCCCAGCAGTTTGTACGATGCGGTGTTGAGGTTAACGCCGACCTTATTCACGCAAGATTCCACGACCTCTTCCAGGCTGCGGCCCAGTTTATTTGGGTTGACGTCATGCTGATACTGACCGACGCCGATGGAGCGAGGGTTGATCTTCACTAATTCAGCCAAAGGATCTTGCAAACGGCGGGCAATGCTCACCGTGCTGCGTATGGTCGGGTCGAGATCCGGGAACTCTTCGCGCGCCAGATCGTCGGTCGAGTACACCGAAGCACCGGCCTCGTTGACTACCAAACGTTTAACGTCCTTAACGCCGAACTCTTTGATCACGCTCATAATGAAGCGATCAATCTCGCGGCTACCCGTGCCGTTACCGACAGCGATGCACTGCACTTTGAACTTATCAATGAAGCCGGCGATGACCGTCTTCGCTTCGCGGGTTTTTGGCGAATCTTCTTTGCGGTAGTCCGGATAGACCGTAGCCGAGCCGAGCAATTTGCCCGTTTCGTCCACAACCGCCAGCTTAGAACCGGTGCGAATACCTGGGTCAACACCCATGACGATTTTGTTGGGAATCGGCGGCAGTAGCAGCAGATTTTCTAAGTTCTTCGAGAAGACGTTGATCGCTTCGTCTTCGGCTTGGCTCTTCAACTGTAGGCGTAGCTCAGTCTCGATGGAAGGACCCATCAAGCGCTTATAACTATCGTCGACAACAGCGGTGATCCACGCCTTGACCGGATCGGTTGCAACGCGGCTACCCAGAACAGCGGAACGGAGATCGCCAATGATGCGGTCTTCGTCAACTTCGATGCTACAGCGCAGTACTTTTTCTGCCTCGCCGCGACGTACGGCCATGACCCGGTGCGACGGCGCATTTTTCAGCGACTCGCGGTAGTCAAAGTAATTTTCGTACTTCGATGCATCAGTCTTCTTGCTCTTGAGCTTGATCTCAGGCTCGTCTTCCCCAGCGGCAATAGCTGCTGCGGATGCTGCTGCGGCGAGCTTGGCGCTTTCTTTTTCCTCAGCCTTTTTCGCCACGAGCATGCCGGTGTCTTGGCTGATCGCCCGAACGATCGCGCGGTAGTCCGCAGTCTCGTTGACCCGCTCAGCAAGGATGTCGGCTGCCCCTGCCAGTGCTGCTGCAGTATCCGGTACGCGCAGCTCGGCTGGGACATCTTTATCAGCCGGAGTCACGAACGGCGCCGCCGCTGCAACTAGGTCGTTCAAGCTATCGCGCTGCTCTAGAATCAGCTCAAGCAATGGCTCGAGGCCTTTTTCTCGCGCAATCATGGCGCGTGTGCGACGCTTAGGTTTGAACGGCAGGTAAAGGTCTTCCAGCTCTTGCCGGGTCGCGCAGGCTTCAAAGCGCTTTTTCAGCTCTTCAAACTTGCCCGCGAAGGCCGGATTCTTCTGGCAGTGCTCTTCTACCACCTTCAGGTACTTGGTCTTGCTGCTTTCGAGCTCGGTCAAATACTGGAAGCGATCGCGAATGTCGCGCAGTTGGACTTCATCCAGACTGCCCGTCATCTCTTTACGGTAGCGTGCGACGAAGGGGATCGTACACTCTTCCTCGAAGAGAAGCTTAATCGCACTGTGGACCTGGGCCGGCTTGAGGGTCAATTCAGCCGCGACTTTTTGCATCAAGTTAATCGACATGAGTCGTTCGCCTTGCCTAAATCTGAGTGCTAATCCATCCATCCAAGCGATAGGTTGTCAGCATCGCTGACAACCCCATGCGCGTGACGGGCTACTTAACTTAGCCGATTTCCGTAGCGGAGAAAAAGTACTGAATTTCAGTACGTGCATTTTCTGGGCTGTCAGAACCGTGCACGGTGTTCTCACCGATGGACTTAGCAAAATCCTTGCGGATCGTGCCAGCAGCGGCTTTCGACGGGTCAGTGGCGCCCATTAGTTCACGGTTGCGGAGGACTGCATTTTCTCCCTCGAGCACCATGATAACGACGGGGCCGGAGGTCATCATCTGGACCAGCTCGCCGAAAAAGGGACGATCTTTGTGAACGGCGTAGAAGCCTTTGGCTTCATGGTCCGACATTAGCTTGCGCTTCATAGCGACCACGCCCAGGCCTGCTTCTTCAAAGCGGCTGACGATTTTGCCGACTAGATTGCGTTGGGTGCCGTCCGGCTTGATAATGGAAAGTGTCTGTTGAACCACGATTTAGCTCCTCTGCTGCAGGCTGACTGTAACTCGCCTTGGCCCACTGTTATCTGGCAATCCATCCCTCACGCCCGGTTTTACACCAGCGCAAAAAACGGCAGTATCCTCTGAATCCTTGGAAACCAGGCCAGGAGTCTACTACTTACGGAGAAAGTTGCAAGTCACGGCTGCATGCCTCCGGCGGGATTCGTTGAATTAAATTAAAGTTTTCAGCTGTAGGTGCCGAACAGTCAGTAAGGTGAGGCAGGAGGTAACATGGGTCACGAGCAATCAACTGAAGTACCCGTATCTATTGAAGTCATAGCTGCATGGCAGGCAGGGCTGGGAGCTGTTAAGGACGCCTTTGCTGGACGCAGCCATGACCTGAATAAGCCAGGGGACCTCGATGTCTATGCCTCCCACGCCACTGGGGCGCGGGACACAGAGCAACTGCAGGCGATCCTGGAACCGCTGTTGAGCTGTGTGCAGACCCACGGACTAGAAATAGCGGCATTGCGCCGGAGCCATAAAAAGGCATCTGTGTCCCATGTCTCGGTGACATTAGACTATATCAATAACTGGTTTTTTGTCCGCGTACTCGACGACGGCGGTAACGTGAAGAACGACCGCATCTACGAGGCCGGAAGCACTCTGAACAGCGAGATCGTCAAACTGCTATCGGTCGGTGGTCACTTTGCGATCGAGCGCGCTAGCAACCGCGGCATGTCTTACACCTTCTCCTGGGAAAGACTAGATTCCCAAATCGCCGAGTTGCCGTCGGATCAAACTACCGTCTCAGCGGCCTGAGTTACGGAGCGCGAGCTATACCTGGTGCTTTGGCCTGACAGTAGGCCTTAGTAGCAGCGCAGCTCGCCCATAATTTTGACGACGCGGGTACCGCCTGACTTATAGCAGCGGTTGATCGCTTTCTTATACTCAATCGTTTCGCCTTCGCTGGTCGGGATTGAGCCGTTTTCATTGCCGGGGATGCCGCCGGTCTGACACGCGGTCACACCAAGACTACAGACCAAGGTCAATAAAGCAGCTAGGCGAAAACCCAGAGTATGCATGTTCGTCCTCGCAGGGGCGGGATTTTCCATAAGTGCCCAATTAGGAAATTATACCAGCCCTTCCGGCAGGAAGTACAGCAAGGCGGCGCCAATAACTGCCGCGACGGCACCAGCAAGCAGATCATCGCCCAGTGTGCCCCAAGCCCCGGCGACATCGCGGTCAATTTTACCGATGAGGCTGGGCTTGCTGATGTCAAACAGGCGAAAAAGCAAAAAAGCGGCGAAATATGCCAGCCAGATGCGGGGCATCCAGGCGACAGCGATGGCTTGGCCTGCGACTTCATCGACGACAATGCGCTGATCGTCATGCACATGTAGCACTCGCTCGGTCTGGGCAATAGACCAGTAGGCCAGTGCCGTCACAGCGCCAAGTAACAGTATGATGGTCGCGTGATAGGCTGCGGGACTCAGACGTAGGAACGGTGTCGCGGCAGCATGAATGCCCGCTCCGACCAGTAGGCCAGGTAGCGAGCCAAAGGTCCCGGGGGCTTTTTTGATCCGGCCAATGCCGCCAGCCATGGCGATCTCAATCGCCAGTTTGTCGCGGAAACTGGTGGTGCCTCGCGGGGACGGTGAACTGCTCAAAGCTTAATCCTCAGGAGTTCTTTGCCGGTGCTGACGGCATCTCCCTCTTTGACGCCAATACTGCTGACGGTCCCGGCCAGTTGGGTGAAGACGCGATTTTCCATTTTCATGGCTTCAATCACTAGGAGAGCCTGACCGGAGGTGGTCTGGTCGCCTTTTTTAATCAGGATCTTAAGAATTTTACCAGTGATCTGACTGCGGACCACCTGCTCCCGGCTGCCGCTGCGGGCTTGGCCACCCTCGTGCCCGGGTAGGTCAGGCTGGCCCGTGGCATGCGTGTAGTGCATGCGGCCGCCAAGGCGAATCTCGGCCCGAAGCTGAGATTCCATCTCGCCAGCGAAGCTGCTCACGACGGTGCGGCGCAAATGCACATTGCGCTCTAGCCCGTCGCCGTTGCGTAGTACCAAAACTGCAGCATGCGGCAACAGTGTGGCGCTTAGCGTCTGCCCGGCAACTTCCAGGGCGAAGGCTTGACCAGGCGTGATGCGCGCGGGTAGGGCTACTTTGTGGGTTCTGCCGTTCAGCTCAATTCGCAGATCCATAATCAATCGCTCCAGTTACTCGAGGCCTTCGCGGCGGGCTGCGTCGTTCCATAAACTAGTGCGAGTGGACAGAGCACTTTCCACCAAAGGCGTTGCCGACTGTTGACTTGCCGTCAGCACTCCGAGCACTGCTGCTAAGGTTGGTTCATCGCCTTCGTTACCTTCGTTACCTTCGTTGCCGTCACCGCCTGATTCCCTGAAGGACTTGCGCCAGTAATCGGCCTGTTCTTCGATAAGCTTCGTGGTGAAATCGCCCTCACGGAATGCTGGCAGTGCTAACAAAGCTTCATGGAAGGGCACCGTCGTCTGGACCCCCTCCAGTCTGAGTTCGCTAAGAGCTCGCTGCATACGTTTTACAGCTTCAGGTCTAGTGTTGGCCCAGACGATTACTTTCGCCACCATCGAGTCGTAAGCATCCGGGATGCGGTATCCTGGGTATAGATGTGTGTCGACGCGAACAAAGGGGCCACCAGGTAGATTCATTGCCTGAACCGTGCCTGCCGCAGGAGCAAAGTCCAGAGCGGGATCCTCGGCGTTGATGCGCGCCTCCATAGCCCAGCCGTGCGGTCGCAGATCGCTCTGCTTAAACGGCAAGACTTCGCCCTGGGCGACTCGGATCTGCCAGGCGATGAGGTCGAGGCCAGTGATCATTTCCGTTACGGGATGCTCCACCTGGATCCTGGTGTTCATCTCCATGAAGTAGGCTTTGTCCGGCGATTCACAGATAAACTCGATCGTGCCAGCGTTGACATAACCTGCAGCGCGAGCGGCGGCGACGGCTTTAGCGCCGATGTCTGCGCGCTGTTTTTCATTCAGGTATAAGCTGGGTGCCTCTTCGAATAACTTCTGGTGGCGCCTTTGCACCGAGCAATCGCGCTCGAACAGATGCACACCGTTGCCGTGCGCATCAAATAGCACCTGAAATTCAATGTGCCGAGGGCGCTCAATGTACCTCTCGCAGAAGACCTCTGGGTTACCGAAGTAAGCCACCGCTTCACGCTGACACGCGCTCAACGCCGCTTCAAGCTCACTGTCTTGCCGCACCACACGCATGCCGCGGCCACCGCCACCTCCGGCTGCTTTGAGGATCAGTGGATAGCCAATCTCGTGGGCTAACTTTTTTAACTCGGCAGCATCGCGCAGTGGCGCTTGGGCACCAGGGACTACCGGTACTCCATGCTGAGCCATCAGGTTGCGCGCGTGGATTTTATTGCCCATCCGGTCCATTGCCGCTGGTGGTGGACCGATGAAAATAGCGCCCGCCTCTGTGACTTGGCGGGCAAACTCACTGCTCTCCGATAAGAAACCATAACCAGGGTGAACTGCATCTGCACCACTAGATGCAATGGCCGCAAGCAGCTTCGGTATCTGTAGATATGTGTCCGCTGACGCAGTACCAGGCAACCTTACGGCATAATCGGCAAGGTAGCGGTGCTGGCTGTCGAAATCCGCATCGGAATAAACAGCAACGCTTTCGATATTCATTTCGCGCAGCGTGCGGATGATACGTACGGCGATCTCGCCACGATTAGCGATGAGGACTCGTTTAATTTTTACCGCTGGCGTCGCCATGCAGGACCTCAAAGTGGAATATTGCCGTGTTTACGCTTTGGTCTGAAGCAGCGTTTACCATTCGTAGCGGCTAAGCCACGTAGCAGGTAGGAGCGCGTTTCACTCGGGTAAATGACGGCGTCAATGTAGCCGAGCTCGGCAGCGACATATGGATTGGCAAAGGTCTCGGCGTATTGATCTGTCACTTCCTGGCGCTTAGCTTCTGGATCAGCAGCTTTGCCGATCTCGCCCTTAAAGATGATGCTGCAGGCACCCTTAGCACCCATGACCGCAATCTCGGCATTAGGCCACGCCAGGTTGAGGTCAGCGCCGATGTGTTTGGAACTCATCACATCGTAGGCTCCGCCGTAGGCCTTGCGCGTGATGACGGTGAGCTTGGGTACGGTCGCTTCGGCAAAGGCATAGAGCAACTTAGCGCCGTGGCGGATGATGCCGTTAGCCTCTTGATCACTGCCTGGCAAAAAGCCGGGTACGTCAACGAAGGTGATTAGCGGGATATTAAATGCATCGCAGAAGCGGACAAAGCGAGCACCCTTTACCGAGGCGTCGATATCGAGCACGCCAGCTAGGTGATTTGGGTTATTGGCGACGATGCCGACGGAGCGGCCGCCGAGGCGGGCAAATCCCGTTAAAAGATGCGGAGCAAACTCTGGCTTGAGCTCAAAAAAGCTTTCCGGATCGACCACTGCGCGCACCACCTCGCCCATGTCGTAAGGCAGGTTTGGATTCAGCGGGACTAGCTGCTCTATGCTGCGCTCAGCGCGGCTGATGACTTCGCGACTGTTTGGATCCGCGTCTGGATCTGGAGTGCGCGGCGCCTCGTCGAGATTATTTGACGGCAGATAACTCAGCCACGTTTTTACCGCAGATAATAGATCTGGTTCTGAAGCGAAACGTTTGTCGGCGACGCCGCTGCGCTGCGTATGCGTCTCGGACCCGCCCAGTTCGTCAAAGGTGACGACTTCGCCAGTCACCGTTTTGATGACGTCGGGGCCAGTGATAAACATGTGGCTGGTGTGATCCACCATGAAGACACAATCGGTCATAGCTGGTGAATAGACCGCGCCACCAGCGCAAGGCCCCATAATCAACGATAGCTGCGGGATCACACCGGAGGCTTGGACATTGCGATAAAAAATGTCTGCGTAACCACCCAGGCTGGCGACACCCTCTTGAATGCGCGCACCTCCTGAGTCGTTGATGCCAATCATAGGAGCACCGGCCTTAACCGCCATCTCCATGACTTTGACTATCTTGCGCGCCATCGTCTTCGATAAGCTGCCACCGAATACCGTGAAATCTTGCGAGAACAAATAAACTAAACGGCCATTAACGGTGCCAAAGCCAGTGACAACTCCGTCACCGAGAATGCGCTTTTCGTCCATGGCAAAGTCGCGGCAATCGTGCCTGGCAAAAGCATCAAGCTCGGTGAAAGATCCTGGATCCAGCAAGAGCCCGATGCGTTCGCGAGCCGTTAACTTGCCATTTTTGTGCTGGTTCGCGATGCGTGCATCGCCGCCGCCTTTAAGCGCTTCATCGCGTAACTTGGCTAATTTATCCGGTGCTGGAGTCGTCATGCCACTGTCCTCAAACTGTTTGAGCTTCAACAACCTGCTACGCTACAACTCTGCCGTATGTCAGCGGCATCTAATTAATACACCTGGCGCCCGGGAAACGCACGCCATAGGGGCTCAGTAAACAACCGCGCATACACATCGTCCCAACCTGGCATTGGCGGTGACTGTGGTCCCTTACCTGCTGGGGTATTGGCCAGTTCTTTGTGCGGTACACTGGCCTCACGCCCGCCGGCCCACAGCAAGACACCGTTGTTTGTGTCGACGAGTAAAATCGTCACACCCGCACCGCGCTCAGCTACGACCAAGCCGCGATCATCCAGCCTGCGCTCGTACGCGTACGTTACAAAAGGCAGTAAGACAGCGTCCGCATGGCGTACATTCTTGCTTAAACTATTCAACCAAGTGAGCCACTCTAGGCGACCAGCAATCGATGCATGATAAAAAGCCGGAACTGTTTCACAGGTCCCGCAGTCGCTGCCTCTATGGGCCCAGGCGTCTGGTAATTTACTCGCTAGGTCCGCGGCACCTGCCTCAGTCAACTGCTGCGCCACGAACTTTGGCGAGTAGCCTTTCATATAGGGCTGATCGTTGAAGCTCTTCAGCACAAAGTTATCGAATTCGGTGCAAAGTGCCTTCGTTTCGGCGACGCCGACATTAGTCAGCGGTAACGACTCAAAGCGCGCACCTGCCGGCCACGGCTGGCAAGCTAGCGTCGCAATGCGAGCAGGTACATAACTCAGATGCCCTTCCTGCACGCCGTAAGGCGTTTGAGTAGCGGTGCTGACGCAGCCGCCTGAGGCCAGTAAGGCAGCGAAAGTAATCAAGGTTTTAACCAAAGGTACAGCGCGCATAGCTCTCTTCATGTCAAGACCCACCAAAAAACCAAGCCAGATCAACTAACTACCAGAGGCCAGGCAGCCGATGCGCCCTATTTGGTTTTTAACAAACCTAAAGTGAGAAGGCGAGTGACTTCAGTCAAATGAGCCTCCGCCAGGCACATCTGAAACACTAACAAAAACGTAGGAATTGTTTGCGGTTAGAAAATAGTTCTAAAGCTGACCCAGCGGCATGGCGATAGGGCTCAGGCGAGGACGAGAATGTCGTCGCATTGTTGAGGGCTTAGCCTGATTCGGGAGGTGCTCATCATGTCTAACCTACATAACTTAAAAGCTATCGTTATGACGTCACTCCTGTGGAGCTGCGTGTCGACGCAGACTACCGAACAACGCCTCGAGTCGTGGCGGAACGAGCGTGCCGATTCGTTGATTCAAGCGATGGGCGAGCCGACGTGCACTACAGTTGCGGCCGATGGTGGCAAGATTTATACATACGAAGTCCAGCGCGAAGTCCCACACGTCATGACCAGCGATCACCGTGGTATGGCTGATCGGGTGGTCGTGGATTACACCACATGCACGGTACACCTAACCGTGGACGCGCAAAACCGCCTGAAAAACGGCGAAGTGGTCAGCCAGTCGTCGCGCTGCGTTGGGGTGATTCCAGCGAATCCAAACAAAGTTGCGGATAGTGCCCTGGCGCATTGAGAGTTGAAAAGTTTTTGTGCTCGCCAATCTGCCGCGACTCGTTATTAGGCGAGCTACTCGCTTAGAATGGCACCTACCTACGTAATAGATTTACCCACTTAAGTTTTGCAGGGAATGTCATCGTGCGAGGATTATTCACTGAATCGCTCACAGTCACTGTGATCTGAGAGATACTCTGCTGCGACGGTGTTTTGGATACAGGTCTTAGACTGATTAGCGCTGTTGAAGCAGGAGATGTGTAGTTGACTACCGGCGCGGCAATTAGTGACTGATCTGACGATGAAGCCGAAATCGTTAACGTAGTTCCGCAGTTTCCTGCTGCTATTCCGGAAAGCGACACCACCTTTTCGGGTGAGTACCAATTGACACTAGTCTCCGAGATATTTTGTATCGAAGGCGGGTAGTTGACCTTTGCAATAGTCACAGTGAAATTCCTGGCTATTGAGGCCAAGCCTAAGCTGTCAACCGCTGTCACGGAAACGGTCGCTGTGCCGTATTTACAAAGTGCTGGAGTAAATGTCAGGTTACTATTCACGGCCGAATTTGTAAAAGAAACCGCATTAATAGAAGGTTGAACAGAGAATAGACCCGTATTGGTATTGCTCACGTTAAAGCTTACTGTTTGACTCCATTCATCGGGCTTTGAGCTATCACCGGGATAAATACCGGTGAGGAAATTTGTCAATGTTTGAGCAGCGGAATCCTGATTAATGTTGATGTTGTTGCCCAGAGTAAAAGTTGGGCTCGAGTTTATAAAAGGAACCGTGATGTTTACAGTGATCCAAGCAGATGTCTGGTATCTGACTGTTTCAGTCACGAGATAACTGAATGAATCCGAGCCTGACGTCCCCGCATTAGGAGTGTATCTAAAGGAGGATCCGCTCCATTCCAAAGTCCCTTTAGTTGGTGCTGTTCCCAAGGAAGGACTCAACGGAGCCCCTTGTGGGTCGCTGGTAAAAGATGTCCAGGCGCTCGTAGTATTAGGCTGGACAGTTAAAGAAGCTGAATAACTGCTTTGCGGATTTGGTGGATCTTTAGTCCCATTTACGCTGATGTTAGATGTGGTCACATTACGGCCAGGGTTTAAGCTCCATGCAAATCTTATCGGAACATTTTGCCCGCCGTTAAACCCATAAGAAGGGCTAGATGCACGGGGATTACTTGCGAATGCAACGCCGTTCCAATAAGCGGTCCACCTGTCCTGTGAACTGTACCCGAGGAACATGTTCTCAGTGATGGTATAATTTAAAGTTAGGCTTCTATAATAGGTGCCATCGCACCAGACCGTGAAATCACCAGATTGGCCCCCAGCACCACCACTTGAGCAAATTGCGCCGTACCAGGAAAATCCTTGCTCTGAATGAAGTCCGATACCTGCCAACAGTAAAAAAGTTGATATACGAAAAGTTGATGCGATTTTTTTAATTTTCATAAAGATAAACCCAAGCTTACTTTTATGTTTTTCAGGTTAAAAACCGGTCATCCAAGTTACGTAAACCGTATTGCCAAATCTCATAAAAGTATAAATGGAATCCTTGCCCGCAACTGTCGAGGCGTTTTCAGGAAGAAATTTCCAGGTGGTGACCTGTGAACCAGAGAAAGTATAGGTGGCGCCTTGAGTATTCTGCAGGGCTAAAGAATAGACGCCGCCGTCTAGTACCTTGGCTAAAGTAATTTCTATTGGCGACGAGCCAGCACTGCTTTGGATGGTTACTTGCTGATTTCCGTTGTCGAAATCGATGGCACGGGTATTTGCGAGAGCAGTGAAAGTTTGGCCCCTGATTTGACCGACGTAGTCTATCTTTGCCTCAGGATTAGTTGTGCCGATGCCGACGTTGCCACCTGGCGTAATCGTCATCCTTGTTGCCATCGTGTCAGCTGTCGCACCCGCACCTGCAACAGGCGCAGTCTGGAACAAGAGGTTACCCGAGCCGCCGCTACCGGTACCGTTACCTGCAGTAACGGTGAGATCTTTACCTTGTTTATCAGTCCCGGTGACATTAGCCGTGCGGACCGTGCCCCCAGCCGCTGTAACTGTTGCTTCGTTTGATCCAGCAATCACTGTCGGCGAGATTAAATTAGTGACATTCACCGTATTGAATGTCGGCGACGCCGAGGTGCGAATATCTTGCGCCGTATCGAGAGTAATCGATCCAGCTCCGTTATTAATCGTGACACCTGCCGTAGTACCTTGGCTCATAGTCGTTAAGGCAAATCCAGTGCCGTTACCGATATGCAACTGACCGTTGCTTGGCGCCGCAGTCGTGCCGGTACCGCCATTGGCGACTGGGAGAGCCCCGCTCACCGCGCTGTTCGTTTGCGTTAAATCGATAGGACCGAAAGATGGCACCGTGCCGCCGCTGGTAGGTATCCGCAACACTTGCGCCGCAGTACCAGCAGCCGTGCTGAGTAGATTGCTCGTACCGTTACCGAGCATGACGCCGTTTGATGTAAACGTCGTTGCACCGGTACCGCCATTGGTTACCGGCAACGTCCCGTTGACTGCAGAGGTGGATGCTAGGTTGACAGCACCGAAGGTCGGCGTGCCACCAGAACCAGCTTGCAGCACTTGATACTGTGTGCCAGCAGCAGTGACACCGACGTTGCTAGTGCCGCTACCATACGGGATGCCATTAGCAGTCATTGTAACAAGGCCAGTACCACCGTTTGCAACTGGAGTCGTGCCAAGTGAAACCGTGGTACCAGTCATCACTAAAGGCGACGTGGCCGTAATATTGGTGACGCTACTGGTCGCCGTCAGAATTCGTGAGTAAGCACCTGTATTTTCTGACGCCATGAAGCGACCGGTGCCAGAATCAAAGTAGATCACACCTTGACCCGCGGCACTCACACTTGGTGCAGTCATGCCGCGTTCAGTGAAGGCGCCGTTGATGTCGAAGATGGAACCTGGTGCTGTGACCCCGATACCGACGTTGCCATTGCCTAGGATGGTCATTTTAGTAGTTGCGGCACTTGCAGCACTGCCCGAGCTGCCGGCAGGTGCGGTCATAAAATTGATGGCCGATGTACCGGTACCGGTAGATGAGCCAGCAGCAAATACCAAGTTACCACCGTTGGCGTTGCTGGCATTTACACCAGCGTCCCCAGCGGCAAGAGTTAAATCAGCTCCCGACGCAGCCGTTGGGGTTGCATCAATTTGCATTTTGCGCGCGCGGCCGCCACCGAAGCTGAGATCACTGCCTGGTGCGTTAGTGCCGATGCCGAGATTAAGAAGGTTATTGAGGCCTTGATTGTTCCAATTCGAATCAGCGGTGCCGATAAAGTTCGTGGCTCGCACAGTACCAACCACATCGACTGCATATGCTGGCGAAAGTGAACCAACCCCAACGTTACCTGAGGACGTAAAGACCACCGGGGAGCTGCCACTGCTCTCATTGATAAACAAAAGTTTACCGACACCCTCGCTGGCATTGCCGGCGGAGGAAGAGAGGGACCATTCAATTCCATTGGGTTGCCCGCGGCTATCTAATGTTAATTTTGAACCGGATGTGGCGCCAGCGCCGGCCGATACTTTCAGCTGTGCTGATGTATTTTCACCGACAATTTGTAGCGGTGATTCCGGTTGCGCGGTGCCAATCCCGACATTGTTGTTGGCTAGGACCAGCTGCTTGTTGCCGGCGATTAGAGCGTTAACTGGTAGATTGAGTGTCCCAGTCATCGTGTCACCGGTGATGTTCACCTTGTTCTGGAAAATCGTGTACTCAGCATTGGAAATCAAGCCAGCAGTTACCCCAGAGGTAGCAGCCAGAGGTATCTGCAGAGTGTGGGTGTTATTATCTGAAATCCAGTTTGGTTCGGTTCCGGTCGTTCCAGGTTTAGCTAAGGTTTGATCGTTGCCGCCTTGGCCGTTCACTCTCATCACTCCAGTTAGCGCTACACCAATTGCTTTGGCTGAATATCCATCCCAGTACTTAATTTCTCCGGTATTGCTGCTGAACCAGGTCTTCCCTTGGTCGTCCTCTTTCAGGCTGGCCAACAAAATCGCCTCTCCATCAGTATCGTAAGTGCCGAGGCCCAAAGTCTTTTGAGTGCTTAGGTTAATGTTACCAACGTTAGTGAGATCGTTCCCCACTGCCCATGGGCCGCTAAGAGCGACTGAGCCGTCTCGGTGTAGGAGTGTTGCGTCGGCATAAAGTTTGGTCACTGCATCCGTGGACGCGACGGGTGTCGGCAAGTTGGTGAGGCGCTTACCTCCCATGTTGAGGATACCTGACATGGTTCCGCCCGACTGGTTTAGTGGCCTATATCCAAGGTGATCTTGCTTATTATTGAACGTCAGCCAGTCTGAGCTAGCGAGGTAGCCACTAGCGACGCCGTTGGCTTGGGCCAAGATCAATTTTGGTAGACTAGCAGGACCTGTTGTTGCTAGCGGCGCTTCGGCGCTTATGCCGGTGACTGTACCTACAGCCAGAGAGCCCAAACTTTGCGGTGTCCATTTACCGTCAACGAAAGTTAATACTTCGCCTGAGTTAGGTGCCGTAGCGCTCACTTCTTGACCACGTAGCTTGGTTACCGTGGTGGCGCCGATGGAGCCGGTGATATCGCCACCAAGTTGTTGATTCATACCAGCTTTGCCAGCCATGGCCTCAACAAGGCCTGTAATTTTGTCGATAGCTAAATCTTTTACTGCTAATTGTCCGTTGCTATCAAAGGCCAGAGTCTTACCGTCTACTGGAACTTTTAGTGCATACGGAACTAACGAAAATCTTTGGCGCGGGTAAGTCTTGCGATCGGTGGCGTTGGTCACCTCGATAAAGGTTTCGGCATTCGCATCAGGAAATATCGCATTGATATCGGTTCCAGACAAAGGGATCTGAATCTGAAATCCACCCTCGTCGAGAGTCACAGCAGCAAAGAAATATGGCGAAGACCCAAGCGGAGTGCCGTCAGTCAGAGTGTTATAAAAACTTATTTGTAGATCGACTGGACCTGGCAGAGGAGCGCCGTTGCTTTGAGTGAGGCGCCCCATGTAGTTGAAGCTGGAGTTCGATCCCGAACCATTGGCTGCCGAGGCGCTGGGGTCAATCGAAGTAAACAAAATCCAAAGGCAGACGAACCATTTGTCTTTTGTAGTGTAGTTGGATTTTGTTTTTCGGACTGAAATCATTGGTCATCCCAAGCACTAATTTCATTCCATGTATTCCCCGTTAAATGAAAGCTTCGGAAAACTGCGGAAAAACTTGAGTGAAAAATTTAACATCCTGATAATTTTAATCAAAAACCACAATGTCCGGGCTACTCGCTAATCCCTAAAAAGCAGATTTGTGACTATCTCTCAAGTAATGTCCCAAAATGACCGAAGCTTAGAACAATACATCAGGAGGGATATCTTAGTATGGCGTTGCGCCGGAATAAGTTGCTGGCGGGTCTGGCCACCCTGGCGCTATTAAATTGCGCCAAGGTGCCTTTATTCAATCGTGCGCCATTTAAAAGTAGTATCCGTTACGCCGCGCGCGAAGCTCTCCCGACTAAGCTCGATCCTGCAACCGGCCAAGAAAGTGCCAAAATCAGCGCCGTGGCCAAAAGTACACAGGAACTTGTCGCAAGTAGTGGCCCAATAACAGGCGCTGCAGTAGCGTTCCCGCCAGGCGCTTTGGCCGCAGATAGCACCGTAGCTTTGGCAGAGGCGGCAACGGTTGCCTCACCCTCCAACTTGACGCGACTCGGACTGAGCGACGAATTTATCAGCAGCGCCAGTCCAGTCTCTATCCAGTCAGAAACTAAACAAAACGCACTGATTCCCTTTACGGTGACCATTCCGATGCCACCGAGCAGTGTTGCGCTCGATGCTAACGGCCTTAACTTGAGCGTCGTTTATCTCACCACAGACTCAGATGCCGCTGCTGGCCAGGCAACGCTCGGGGCCTTTGAACGTAGCAAGCTCACTGTCTCCGGCGACAAAGTGCAGTTCCAAACACGCAATTTTGGCAATTTTCAGGCCATTTGGGCTAAAAAACCGACCGATCAAGTGAACTCCGTGCTCCTAACTACTGCAGTTCTCACCAAAGTACAGGCCGCATTGCTGCCGAGCCTTCGGATTACGGGGCGGTCAGCACTGGTGGTGGGCACAGGTAATGGTTTTGAGCTCGTCGGTACAAATTTTCGGCCGACTCTCACGCTTGCCCTCGCGGGTACCCCAGTAAACAAGCTCTTGGTCGCTTCTGATACTAAAGCCAGTTTTGTTATACCCAATGCCCTCAATTTCGGGCTCACAACTTTGACGGCAGAACAGGACGGTACCAAGACCGCCGTGCCGCTCTTCTTCACGGGAAGCAAAACCGACTTGCCAATTAGTACCAAACCAGCTGCCGAGATTTGCTCAGGTGAGCGCTACTACGACGCCAACGGTGATATCCAAACCGGTACTCGCGTCTGCAGCGGTCCTGATCTGAGTGCGCTGACCGCTGGGCGTCTCGCCGTAGGTACTACTGTTGCCGGCGTCATCGGCACCCTGGTGTCGTCGCCAGCCGCATGCAGTGCTGATGCGCAAATTGGCTGCGTCTCCACGACCAACTATCCGGCAGCCAAGGTTACGGGACTGGACGGTAAAGTGCTGGTCGGAACGACCGTCGCCGGTATCGCTGGAGCCATCACTCTACCGCTCGCCAGCAAAGTGTTAACGGGCACTAGCTTCGGCAACAATGCTGAGCTTTTAGGGACTCTGACTTTGCCAGATCCAAACAACGTCGCTACGAGTAATGGGGACTACGGAACCGGTGGAACGGGCAGTACACCAAAGCTCACTTTGCCGTTGGCCGAAAATGTGCGCGCAGTTAATGGCACCTTCGGTATTGGCGGCAATGCGACGTCTCCTGGTTTAAACGACTGCGCTGGTGATAACCTGTTGGGTTGCGTTACGGTATCTGGGTACCCGTCTGCAAATACGAATCAATTTACTGCGGCTGATATCGCGCCAACCGTTACCATTGCCGGAGTCGCTGGCCAGCGCGTATCGTGTTCAGCCGACAGTGATCCCGGTTGCTACACGACGAGCGCGTTTCCATCAGCTGAAGTGACAGCGACCACGGGGCAGAACATAAGAACCGGTGTCACACTTGCCGGCGTTAGCGGCGCCCTCGCTACAAACTGCCGCAACGGAATCAGCTCGGTTTACAACTTCGATGGCACTGGCAGTGGGCTGACAAATCTTGCGGTCAATACGGGTACTGACTATGACTACTGGGACACTGTTGACGACTCATACGGGTTCACTTCGTTCGCGGTGACAAATTGGGCCGATAGCACACGCTGCGGCAGCAGTACTTGGAGCGATGCCACGACGCTAGACGGCGGCAGTACGCTTGCTGCCGGTGGTTGTGGCAGCAGCAGTACTTGTATTTACAAAGATACTATTAGCGACTTGTTAGTCACAGGCATCTTATCCACCGGCGGCACTACGTCTAACGGAACACCGCAGAGTTACGCTTGGAACAGCGCTGTTACCACCTGCGATTCCTCCACATACGGTGGATATTCTGCGGGCAATTGGCGCCTACCAACGCAAAAAGA
>Ga0315294_10001361_pt1 | contig 26524 bp, 52 predicted proteins | sample YL17G13_40_MG_FD_203626 | JGI IMG/M metagenome (GOLD analysis project Ga0315294, IMG submission 203626) | Sediment microbial communities from Yellowstone Lake, YNP, Wyoming, USA - YL17G13_40 | ecosystem: Environmental > Aquatic > Freshwater > Lake > Sediment | place: USA: Wyoming | collected... | reverse complement strand
GCATATGAAGAAAGAGGAAAATAATGGATAAAAAACAATTGAAAGGAGGCAAAATGGAAAAAGAAAGTAAAAAGATAATTGTTACTTTTAGAGTGTTTCAGGCAATATGTTTGGGAATATTTGCATTGGGATTGAGCATGATCGCAGGAGATTACACAGGTTTTATTAAATCTCCAATTTCATCAATTTCAATGACAACAACAATATTTGGAGGCATGGGAGCATTGGTCACAGGCATATTGGCAAAACAATCTGAAAATTGGTAAATAAGAAATATGTGGCAATAAGTTATTGCTTTGCATTTCTTTCAATTTATCTGCTTTTTGTTGCATATTCAATATTTTCATCAGTTATCAATGCCAATTATCAGGAAACTGTTATGCCTCAAACAGTTGCAATGAATGAAACAGTAACTGCTCTATCTTCAATGTCTGATTGGAGTGGAATAATCATGGTTGTTGGAGTTGCTACTGTTCTTTTATTGATAATTACAATTATCTCATCAGTAAGAAGTATGGGAGTAGCATATTCATAAAAATGGACAATATAACAAAAGAGGATCTTGAAAAATTGATTGAGGAAACATTCTGTAAATGGAATAAGACAACAGGAAAAGAAAAATCTGATCTGTCAAATGAGATCAATAAATATGCCTTGCAATACAAGGAATTGACAGGAAATTGGTATAAAAGGGAATACAAAGGAAATTATCAGATATGAATGCATTTGATTTGATTATCACGGCAACAGCAACAGGATTTGGAGTTTGCATTGGGCAATTCATGTTTGAACAGATAAAACAATTATGGAAAAAACATAAGGAGAATGCTCAAAAAGTTGGGGAAAAGATTGGATCAGGGATCAACAAAACATTTATAAATAATAGAGAGTGTGTATAATTATGACAGGACAAAAAGAGGCAACAAGTATTTGCAGAGTTCCAAAACCTTTCAAAGAGGAAAGCAAGATTTGTTCATTCTGCTCAAAGAGAATATTTTTAAAAAGAGATAATTTTGTTCTTTTAGGAACTTACAACAGAGTTTCAAAACCTGATGATCAGGCATTCTTTCACTTTTCCTGTTGGGTTGATTATTTCAACAGATGTGTTCTAAATAAATCAAGGGCAGTAGTTCAGGGAATGCAACAGAAAGCATTGGGTTTATTCAATTCTCCAATGATCCAAAATGTTCTTGCAGGAACTGTTGGGGGAGATACATTGAGAAATATGCTCAATAAAGATCTATCAGAGGATAAAGTGACTTTTATCAAAAGAGTTTCACAAAAAATTCAGGATGACAGAAAACAAAAAAGAGGAAAAAAGAGAAAAACAAAGATGCAATAGTTGTGGATCTGCTTTAATTTATATCAGATTGAAAAGCAGTCAGAAATGTTGCAGAACTTGTGGATTTATTGAGAATTTAAAAGAAAAAGAGGAGAAAAAGGCATGACTTCTAAAAAATCTCAATGTGATGTCTGTGGAAAGAACAGTTTAAAACCTTTTGGATGGCATTTGATAATTCCTCAAAAATTGAATGGCAGATTTATTTATCTCAATTTCTGCTCAAATGAATGTGTTGGAAAATACATTGAGGACAACATGTCTTTGATGTTCAGGGATCTCAATCTCATGGACAAAAGATTGAAGATATTGGAAAAGAGGTTGAAATAATATGGGAGATCCTGTTTCTTTTGCATCAATAAATCCTCTTGCAAGTGTGAATTTGGGGGGATCAATGACAACTTTTGCCTCAATAGGTCTTGTTCTTGTAATTGCAGTTGTGATTTTGGCATTGGCAGGGGCATTGATTTATTGGAGAGTTGTCAAGAAACAATATTGGATTAAAATTCATGTTTTCAAATTGATTGGGAATGTTCCAACAAGATTTGCAATTTATACTGCAAGAGAAGTTCCATTTGGAATGGCAGGGGATAAACTTTGGAAAGTTGCATCAGCAGGGATGATAAAATTAAAGGCAGTCAAATGGTTGCCTGTCGGAAAGATCCAGACTGCTCCAAGAGAATTTTGGTATTACATGAGAGAGGATGGAGAATGGGTTAATTTCCAAATAGGAGATTTGAACAAGATCTCAAAGGAAATGGGGATAAGATTTGTTCAAGAGGACATGAGATTGCAGAGATTAGCAACAGAGAGATTATTGGAGCAAAGGTTGATGAACAAAACCTTTTGGGAGAAATGGGGAACAACAATCATGATGATCATTGTTTTTCTTGTGGTTGCAATTTGCATGGTCATTATCTTTTATCAGTTCAGCAAAGTCATTGATAAAATGGGCTATATTGTTGATACACAGGATGCAACGACAAGAATTATTATCAAATACTGTGGAGGAAATATATTCAATGAAACATCACAAGGAGTTCAGGGTTTAATCCCTGTTTAGTAACAAATGGGATTATTCACAGGAGCAAATTGGATTGGAGGATTTATCATTCCAATTATAGAAATTGTTATTATTGGAGGGATAGTTCTCACAATTGCATTCTTTGTTGGAAAGGGATTTCATAATGCATGGACAAAGCAGACAAAGTTCTTTTTCAAATACAAGATCAAAAGAAAGAATTATCCTGAAACTACTGTGAAATGGTGTATGGATTGCATTGACAAAGGAATTGGATATTATGACACTAAAAAGATGCTCATGATCAAGATGGTTGAACAAGATCAAGTCAATGAAACTATGTTTATCTTTGATCAGATTTTAGAACAATTGAAAGGAGGTATGAACAAAGATGTCAGAAAATTTAAAGGAAGTTATAGCAAGGATCAAATCAAAGCAACAGAACTCCCAACAATTGAATAAGATTGTTGAAAGCCCTGTTAAAGCAGTAATTCCTGCTGAAATAGAGGCAGAGGATGATGACTTTGATGATTTAGATGAGGAAAAGCCCAAAACACAGGAAAAACCTGTTGTAGTGCCACAGCAAGAGATTTCAGAGGCAGAAAAAGAGCAGATGTCAAGAGAACAGCAGATCTTAATGGAAATAGAGATGTTGCAGAATAATGGCAGATATAGAGCAGAATTGCTCCATCAATTGCAGGAAATTAACAAAGCATTGGTTGTCATTGCAGGAGTTTTGGTTGATCTATCCAACAATGGCAAATGAAAAACTGAAAGAGGAAAAACTCATCTATTGTGAAGTTTGTGGTTGTGGGCATTATGGACAGGTCTGTCCTAATTGCACAAATCATAAGTTCAAGATTGAGGAACTCGAATATCAAAGAGAAAGCAATAGATTGTTCCATGAAAGAGAAATGGAAAGAGGCAGAATAAAAAGTGCAGAGATACGTCGAAGTCAAATGAGACAAGGAAATAAAGAAGCATTTAAGTATTAATATCAAAATGAAAAATAAAGATTTTATTTATTTTTTAACTGTTGGACTTTGCCTTGCATTTATAGTCGGACTTTTGTTTTTCATGAGTTCCCAAACTGCTCAATGTGTGAAAAATCCTTTTATCTATGGATCATCCCACATGAAAAATGTTGAATGCTCCTGCATTCAGCATAATAATCCAACATGCCCTGCCCAATTTTCATTCAATGACACATCATTCATAGCAGATGTGACAAGATGTGGAACAACAGGATCTTTATATCATCAGATTGATTGGAATGATCTGAACATTAGCAAATGAACAGAAAAAATTGGATGAGCATAATTTATTCTAATTTTTTAAATGCTGAATATCATGCATTCTTTACAGAGAGTATTGACTAACAATGGTTTGTCATATCTCCAATGATGTTTTTGGAGATTTTCTTCTGATCCACAAATTTCACAGGAGGATTTTAATGGAATTTTCTTGCTTAATCTTCTTGCAAACCTATCAATCTCTTCCCTGCAACAATCATTATCATTTGGAGTTTCTGCCAATAAACTCCTCTTCTCAAAATCAATTATCTTAGTAACATCATCAAGGGTTTTGGCGTAGCCTTGACAAATATCACAGAGTTCTCCTTTAAGCAAAAGATTACAATAACATTCGTGTTCGTCGTGGGTTTGTTGTTTCATTTTTTCCATCCCATTTTTGATAATCCATATCTATTTTCTTTTTGCCATTTTATGCATCTTTCAGAATTATCCATGATAACCACAAGTTTATTAATCTTTTAAACCTTTTTTATTTCATAAGCCAAGCAAGGTTAAAAGCCATTTAAAAGAAAAGAGAACAAGGAAAGCAAACCTGTCTAAAATCAGGCAATACTTTCCTGCTCTTTTTTATTTCCTGATTTTTAATGTTTGATTTTTAAACTTATCGTTTTTTCTCCTATGGAAAAATCATGCTTTATAAATCACTTTTTTAAATTAAGTCTTAATTCTTCTGAATTTTCAGGAATTGCCAACACAAAATAAATTAAGGTTAGTGTCTTTATACTACTGCAAGGGAGGAACTTGCAAAATGATAGAATACAACAAAAACAAATATCTTAAAGTAGAGTTTAGTGAATATGAATTGCAGATCATTTGGGCTATTATATGTAGTTCAATATGGCAAGAAGGTTATTGGTATTCAAAACAGAACTTGAAAGATGTGGAGAACTTGATAAGTGATGTTTGTGTTAATGGCATCAGCAAGACAAAACCATAATGCCAACTTGCAATATCTGTGGAGGAAACAAGACATTGGATGAACTTCAAGGATCATTTAGATATGTCTGCAAAAGATGTTGGGCTAAATTGAGAATAGTTTATCTCAATGATTTCAACAGTAGAATAGAAGTTGATAAAGATTTGATTTATTAAAAAAGGTTGTCCTTATTTTTTTTGCAAAATTATAAACTTTCCTGCTCTTTTTTAAGAATATTTCCAATAGTTTCAATGCTTTCTTTTTCTGATCTGTGCAGATAAATCTCTGTTGTTGCAAGGGATGAATGCCCAAGATAATTCTTGATATCCCTTATTGGAACTCCCATCTTTTCAAGTTCTGTTGCCCTGCAATGCCTTAACTCATGAGTTCTGATATCTCTGCTCAATATCTGATGAGATCCTGTATGGACAACATTCCAAACATACCATTCAGAGATCTGCTTTCCATCTATTGTGAAAAGCAATGATGGAGAGTTCGCAAATGTTGTTATCTGCTCCATGTTCTCAAAACTATATTTTCTATTATAATGATTAAATATCCTTTCAGCAGTTTCAGGATTGATCAGGACAATCCTTTCCTTATCTCTCTTGCCTTTGATTATCAGTTTGCAGAAGTCATTAACATTCTCAATCCATTCAAGCCATTTGAAAGAATTGAGTTTGATAGTTGGAACTTCTGCTCTCCTTAATGCTCCTTGATAAAGCAGATCAAAGATCAATCCTTTCCTGAATGATTTTGAATAGAGATGAACTCTCAATGTATCAATCTCATCATTTGAGATATCTCTTATAATCCTTTGTTTGACTGCTCCTGTTCTCTTTGGAGGCATTTCAAAGGTCTTGTTCAATCCTGTCATCTCAAAGAAACTCATGACTGATCCTCTTATAATAGAATTGTTCCCTTTGTCTTGAATGAACTTGTTTATGCTTTCCTGTGTGAGATTGGAAACATCAAGATCTCTGATCCAATAACAATATAGATGGACTGTCTGCTTTGACAAGCCCTTTGTCTTTTCAAGGAACTCTTTGAACTCTGTGAGATGCTCTTGATCCATGATAGAATATAGAGTGTGCGAATTTAAAAAACTTTGGTTGGGGGGTTTTTAGACATGCCAATATAATGTAGATTATACCTGTTTTGCCTCAATTTGAAATAAAAAAAGATTGTATGAATGTTTATCTATGAAAATGCCCTGCTCTCTCTGACTAAAAAATATTCGGTGAGGCGTTCAATTACTCATCATAAGCCCTCAAAATCCTGTGTTTCTTCTTTATTTTTAGCCCGTTTGTCCCAAAAGTAATATGAAAGTGAGGTTGGTTTGTTGCCTTTCCTCAATTCATTGACTATCCTGCTCCTCAATTGAGATGATGTCAATCCCATGCCCTCTGCAAAGCCATCAATGATCTGTCCATTTCTCACTCCTCCATCAATCAATCTTTTAAAGATCCTTTGGAAAGGATCATCTGTATCAGTCAATTCAATCCCCATATCCTCTCTTAACACAACAGATCTCTTATCATTCTTGATCTGCTGATACATTGCCTCTAATTTCTTTGACAAAGGAGGAAATCTGATCAATCCCCTGAATGTTGTGAGTTTGGAATAGTTTGGTCTTGTTATTTTCCTCACAATCCATTCTCTCTCAATCTTTTCATTGGTTGCCTGATCCCATCTGTCTTTGCAATAGACAGTTTGATTGGGAGTATGAATGATTGCAACTCCTCTTTTTTTGACTGTGATTTTCATCTTGCATAAGTTCTTGATCTGATTGTCAAGGTTTTGAAATTGGGGAACACATGCGATTGTCAAATTCTCATGATCTCTGAACATGTTGAGCATCTTGATGATGTCTTTCTGTTTCTCTGAATAGAAATCCCTGTTGAATGTGATATTGATCATCTCATCAGGGATGGAGATTGAATGCCATGATGCCAATGTTCTTTGCAACTCATCCTGTGTATAGATCAATGCTTTCTTTGGATGGAATGCATATTCTTTATTTGCTTTGAGAACAAGGATCTTTGTGATGAACTCATGCTCTGATAATCCCATTTTCTTTCCAACTCTTTCATAATAATATTCAACAGTTTCAAAATCCAATCTGTATAATCTTCTGAACTCCTGTGCAACTTTCATTGCAATTTCAAAGGCAAGAGTTGATTTTCCAATACCTGTTCCTCCCTCAATAACCATAAAGAGATCATATTTGTTGAGGAGAGTTGCAACAATTGTTGCCACAAGTTTCTTGAAATGCCATTTGAGAATTGTTCTGCTCATTTTCTCTCTCTCCTTTGTTTCTCATGATATTCATCCATACATTCAATGCAACAGAAACTCCCACAAGTGCAACAAAGAATATATTGAGTTGTTATGATCCTCTCACAATTTTTACATTTTCCCATCTTTAATCTCCTCAATTTTTATATCTTTTAGAAAAAGCATCCTTAAAGAATAAATCATATATGCCTCAATCATCCCTTTATCATGTTTGTCATTCTCAATAATAAATTCAACTTTGTATTTCATTGCTTTTCTCCTTTGAAAACAACAATCATTGATGGAAAAGGAGCAGAGTTCTTTTGATCATCAAATTTCAATCTGCCTTTCAGAAATCTGATTTCAGTTGCAAAAGGTATAAAGATTTCATGAAATCTCTTTGTGTCTGTTCTTGCAGGAATTAAGAAAACAACTGTTTTTCCTTTTCTCCATTCCTCAATTCCTTTAACAATAAAAGCATTCTGCATTTTATTCTTGTATGGAGGATTGACGAAGTTTGCCCCCCCCCCATTCTATATTTAAACCGTCAAAAGCAGGATTTGGAGGACAAGGATCAAAGTCAAAATGAAATTCCTTGTCAAGTTCATCATAAAGTTTCTTTGGAGTTTTCCAATTCTGATTGTCTGATTTGAAAAGAGATCTATTGAACATTTACCCCCCCTCCTCGATTGATCTCATAATCTGATCAAGATCCATCTCCTCTCCCTGCCTGAAAATCAATCCTGCCCTGTTGATTGGCATATTCAATTCATCTTTTATAGATCTTAAAATCTCAAAGCATACTTTAAAATGCTTTTCATTGATTTTCAATTCAGTTTCTTTGGTCACATCATTGACAAAATTATCTGCAATTCCATCTCCAACTTTATCAACACTATCAATCCTTTCAAGCATTCCATAAATGACTTTCTCATCAAATCCCTTTTCAATGGCAAATTTGCAATTTCCAATCAGTTGTTTTAAATGAAAGATAAACTTTTCAAATGCCTCAACTCTCCTGTATGGGATCTGATTTTCAGGAGTTTGATCCTGATCATCTTTCCTCCCAAACATTGCAATCTCCTCATCAAGATCAATCTGAATTATCAATCGCAGAATTTTTATCTTTGTATAGCCATCAGCAATATTCCATGCCTGTGTTCCCAATCCAATGGCATCCTCTCCTGATGCTTTCCCTGTTGATGATGTGAATGCCATGCCTCTTTTTCCTCTTGATAAATAGAGTGTGTGATATTTAAAAAGTTATCCAATGGATATATTAAGAAAGTTTTAAATAGTTTAACATCTGTATAACAACAGGACAAAAAGATGGCAAATGGATCATTTTCTGCACAACTGCAACAGGCACAAGCACAGCAAGTGCCATCAAGAATTTCAAGAACTCAAAGAGTTCAAGCAACAGAACAAGAGGAAAGAGCAAAATATAATTTTGGTCAATTGCAAAAAGAGGCAGAAAGATTAAAATCAACTGAATTTTCAAATATCTCATTTGAGGATTATAAATTAAAATATGCAAAACTTTCTTCTGATATGCAACAGTTCTTTCTTTCTCCACAGGAAATAACAGCACAGCAAGAGATAAAAAGTCAGGAGCAAAAAACTCAACTTCAAAACAATATTGATCAGATAAGAATTAGAATAGAAAATACAATAAAATCAAGGCAGGATTATCTTAAATGGTGGCAGGAAATAAGTGATTACAGCAGAAATCAGCAAAGAGAAAATTACAGCAGGAGAATGGAGGAGTATAACAGGGATCTTGATGAATATGAAGAAACAATCTCTTATGCACAGGGAGAGGCAGGAAAGATTGATGCAGGAGCAACAGCAAGTGACATTTGGAATTATGCACAGGACAAGGCAGATTACAACAGAGAAAGGAGAGAGGCAAAAGGCAGAGCAATAAAGGAATTTAATGAGAGTGTTAAAACAGGAAAATTAGATCAAGATCTTCTGAAATTAGGATTGAGCAAAACTGCAACTTATGAGCAATTTGCGTCAAAAGTTGAGAGTTACAATAAAGATGTTGCCTACATGCAACAATTACAGAAATGGTCATCAAAGGTTGGATTTGAAAATCTCCCTCAATGGACAAAGGAAAAACTCAATCCAACTGCAATGCAATGGCAGAGCAAATATCCAACAGAGCAATTGCAGTTTGATAAATCAGGGAATGTCATTTCAGTCAAGAGTGGAACATTAGGCAGAACTTATGCAATCACAGAGTATGATAAAAAGGTTTTAGAATATCAGGATTACAGCAAAAAATTAGAGGCAGATTATGAGAAACAAACAAAATTACAGACAGAGGCACAGACATATTTGAAAGAAAAGGGATTTGGAGAGGGGATTTCATTTGTTCCCCCCAAACAGAATATTTTAAGCACAATTTGGAGTGGATTAAAGACAGGTTATTTATCCTCTTTATTTGGAACAGATTTTAGTTTATCTAAAAGCAAACAAAAAGAGATCACAGCATTGAGAGAGCAGAATGTCATAGAGGCAATCACTCCAAAATTCAATCTTATTGGAACTCCAACAGTATTGGATTTGACAAAATTCTCAACAATCCCATTGAAAACATCATGGGAGGCAGTTCAAACTCAAAGACAATTGGATTATGAGGGAAAACAAGCAGGAAAATTAATGGAGCAATTGAATGTTTATAGCAAAGGAGGAGCAGAAACAAATTTCAATCTTGAACTTAAACCTTACATTGAGGCAGAGGGATGGAAGATAATCAGGGAAAAAGGGGTTGAGATGACAGAAACAAAGGGATGGGATTTTGCAAAAGCAGACAAATATGGGAATATCCCTGAAACAACAACAATCAAGATCACAGATCCATCATTTGAAAGGAGAATGTCACAGAATTTATTGGAATTGGAGAGTGAATTTTCAAAGAGAAAGACACAAAAGGAGAATGTTTTTGCAAATTTAGTTCCACAAACTTTTCCTGAATTGATGTTGGAAACAAAGATTGTGTCATCAGAGATGCTCAAAACAAAAGGTCTTTTTGAGGGGATTAAATTGACTGCAACAGGGATTGGTTTGGGATACAAAGCATTGGGATTGCCAACAATTCAATTTTACAGGACAATTCAAATGGAGGAGGGAATTGCAAAAGTTCCAATGACTTTCAAGACAGTTAAAACAGCAGGAGCATTTGCATTGACAGGACTTTATGCCTATGGGAAATATCAGCAGTATCAATCATACAAGCAAACAAGTGCAATTGCAGGAAAAGAATTATTTTTATTGGAAACAACAGGAGAATTGGCAGGAATTGAATGGGCAACACATATCGGAGAAAGGACATTCAATAAAGCATTGAACAGGATAGAAAATTTTAATTTAAAAACAGTCAAACAGGCAGATCTTTCACAAAAGGGGTTTATGAGGGAGAATAAAGTGTTGGGAACACAGGAAAAAGTTTATATGGAAAGATACAAAGGTTTCAAACTCTCAAAGCCGAAATCATGGTTGCAGACATTACAGGGATATGAAAAAGGGGAATTTACAGGCAGAGTGTATAAACAGATCCCTGATGAAGTTCTTGCCTATTATAAATATCAAGGAGATGTTTTCATCTATGACAAGACAGGAACACAACTCAAAAAAATAATCAAGGCAGAGCCATTCCCTTATGATACAACAAAAACTCACATGGAATGGTTTATGAAAAAAAACATTCAAGAATATGGATTGCCAAGCAAATCTAAACTGCCAATTGATGTAAAAGGAAAAGCATTTGGATATTCTGCAACAGGGGAGGAATGGGTTGGAACTGAATTTAAGCCAAATGAAATAACTTACATGAAAGATGGAGTTCTCAAAACATTGCATCTTAAAGGGGCATTGCAGTATGTTTCAGGGAAAGGAGTTTCAGCAGGATTTTTGAGAGTATTTTCAAGAGGAGCATACGAAAGAGGAGTTGGAAAGACAGCAACAAAGCCGATCATCTATGCAGATTATTTTGATAAAGTTCAGATGAATAAAGCAATAAAAGAAATAAGAACTTTGGATGCATCAGGCAGAGAATTAAAAGCATATATTTATTCAAAAGACACAGGGGCAACAGGAACTTTGAATATTGGACAATTAAAAAGAGAAGTTGAGGGAACTGTTGAAATTGAAACAAGAATACCCATCAGAAAAGCATTTGCATTAAAATTAGAGGGATGGAAAATTCCAATTGAGGAGCAGATATTCACAAGCAAAGAGATGCTTTCCACATCAGAAATCAAAGGCATCATCAAAAATATGGGATCATTGAAAGAATTGAAAGGAGTTGCATATTCATCATTGCCATCAAGCACATCATCTTTGAACAAAGCAATATATTCTATAATTGGATCATCAAAGCCATCAAGTGCATATAAGAGTTCAATGTCAAAGATTTCATCAGTATCAAAAATGTCTGATATATCAAGGGTTTCATCAGCAGTTTCAAAGGCATCAGGAGTTTCAGAAGTTTCAGCATCAAGAGTTTCAAGGATTTCAGATATATTGAGGAAAAGTTCAGGATTTAGCATGTCAAAGATAAGTTCTTATGTATCAATAACAAAATCTCCTCCTCCATCAAGAATATTCAGAACTCCAAGATTAGAGGGATTGTATGGAGAAGTCAAAAAAAGAAGAAAGTTCAGAATAACTCCTGAAATTCAGGGATTGTTCCCTGATTTCACAGCAAGGGCAATCGGTCTTGCTCCAAAACAGGTTTCATTGAAACAGGCAATGAGGGAGATTGCAAAGTTGCAGACAGGATTTGAAATCAGGACAGGAGCAAGGATCAAAGGATACAAGCCAATTGATGAAAGAAATCTGATGAGGGGGATAATGGCATGAAAGGAAACAAGGTTTTTGGCAAGACAAATCTGATTGAAACAAACTTTTTGATGGATAAAATCATCTTGAAATTAGCAAAGCAAAGGAAACAGATCATTTATGGGGCAAGATCCATTGAAAAACAGGCAGGATTGTTTGCAAGATCAACAAAAGATTATGACATCTTTGATAAAAATCCACAAAAATCAGCAAAGATCCTGCATAAAGTTCTTGATAAAAAAGCAGGATTTGATTATTTTTATGTTGCTCCTGCAAAGCACAAAGGCACATGGAAAGTCAAAGGATCAGGGGATGATGGAAAGAAAGGCACAGAAGATGATGAAAGCATTGCAGATTATTCAGGATCATTCACAGGATTGCCTGATAATGTCAAAACTGTCACAAGAAATGGTGTGAGATACAGATTATTGAAATATGAACTGCAAAGAAAGATTGCAGTCACAAAAGATCCTGAATATGCTTTCAGAAAAAAGAAAGATCAGGATGATATCAATAGGATAAAAGCATTTATTAAGATAAAAAAACTTATAGGAGGAGAGGTTGGATAATATGTATCCAAATAAAAAAAAGAGGATGAAATGGCAATAAGATTATCTCCAAAAGACATTGAGGATTTGAAAAAGCAGGGTTACACAGAGGGAGAAATCCAACAAGCAATGAAAGAAGTTGAGAAAGAGGAATTGCAGGGATCTTATGGGAATGTTCAATCACAAAGAGGCAGAGATCCAAGACAAAATTCTCAAATCTCATCATTCTCAACAAAGGCAAATGAGGATATTATCAGATGGCAATTGGAACTCAATGACATTCTTGAAAGGGCAGAGCATATTTTAAGGGGGGATATTCCAAAGTTTGAAGATGGGCATATTGTTTGGAAAGAAAATCCCCATCCTGAAAACAATCCATTGAATGATGTTGGAGTTCAGGAGATCATGAAAATTCTTGCAATGTATATCAACAGAAACACAATTCTTTCAGATTATTCCAATGAGGAGATAAATTTCAAGGTTTATGACTTTGGCAGGGCAGTCAATAATCTTATTTTCATGAGAGATTTTGAATTTGGAATGGACACACAGGAAAAAAGAAAGAATTATGAAATGTTGGTCACAGAACTCAAAGACATTGTTCATTCATCCTATAAAAGAGCATTGGATGGGGCAGAAAAGAGATCTTTGAGAGAGATGATAAATGTTTCACAGGCAACATCAACACAATTAGGTCAGGGAATGACAATAAATGCACAAGGGCAAGTTCAACACGAAAGAGGTCTGCTTAATCCCATGCGATACGTTAAAGGGAAATATGTCTAAAAGAATAAATATCCTGATTTTGAGCATGATTTTCTTATTTGCAATAATGCCTTTTGCATCTGCTGTCAGCAATCTTGACATTCCTTTGCCAACAGCATTGGGGGATAGTTATGGAACATTCAAATTAGGGAGCAATATTTCTCTCATTCAGACATGCACAAATGAAACAACATTTTGTGATGAATGCAATTTCACATCTCTTGTGTTTGATGGAGAAACACTCATTGCAAATGTTGAGATGACAAAATCTCTTTCTCTTTTCAATTATACTCTTGATGGATCACTGACAAATAATGTCGGAAAATATACAGTCACAGGTTTCTGTATTGGAGGAAACATATACTCTCCTTTTGCATACAATTTTGAAGTGAATAGGACGGGGCAACCCATCTCTCCTGAAATGGTCTATATTTATATCGCACTTTTGTTTCTCCTTATTACTTTCTTGACATTGAGCATATTGGGATTTGCCAATTTTGACAATCTATTGGCAAGAGTTGGATTGTTTGGATTTGCATATCTTCTTTTAATAGCAATCACATTCATTGGATGGAACATGGCAAATGATTTCATCATAACAAACTCATTCATCATTGATTTCATGAGGATATTGTTCTTTGTTTTGGTAATTGGGGCGTTCCCATTATTGATTGGGGCATTTGCTTACTATATAATAATGCTGTTCAAGATCAAGGAGATTGAAAGACTGATGACAAAGGGAATATCAAGAGATGAGGCAGAGAAAAGACAGGGGAGGAAATACAAAAGATAATGGCAAAACCAAACAGAACTCCATTGCAGGTTTCTCCTGAATTTAAGAAGAAATTGGATGAAATACAAAAGAAAATAATGATGTCACAGGGAGAGAAAAAGAGTTTGAGAGAGATCACACAGGAAATTATCTCATCTCCAATATTCAATGAGATTGAGAAAAACCTGATCAAATCAGGGGATATAAAAATGGACATAAAGATAAAACTTGATCGGAGGTTATTGCAATGATTTTTCCAAAAGGAAAGAAAGGAGGAATGACAGATCTTTTTATTTTTATGATCTTTGCAGTTGCAATCCTGTTCATTTGTGGGATTTTTATATACATTGGAGGCAAAGCAACAACAGAGATCCATGAAAAATTGGATGGAAAAGATGATATGGCAGGAGGTCAGAATGTGACACAGATTATTGACACTACTTTTGGGCATGTCAATCAGGCATATCAATCTCTTTATTGGATTTCAGTCATGCTTATAGTTGGAATGGTCATCAGCATATTTATTGGATCATATTTAGTCACAACAAAGCCGATCTTTTTCATTCCTTATGCCTTTATAGTGATCATTGCAACAATAATCTCAACAGGAATATCAAATGCCTATGAACAGGTCATCAATAATCCAACATTGCAATCAACATTTGCAGGATTTGTTGGGGCAAATTTCATCATGTTGCAACTGCCAATATGGATTGCAGTCATTGGGATTATCGGAGGGATAATCATGTTTGTCAGGATGGGATCAAAGGAAAATGAACTTTATGGGGGAGGAAATACACTCTATGGATAAAAAAATATTGATTTTCTTGTTTGCAATGCTGATGCTGATTCCTATGGCATCAGCTGGGCTTCTCGATGCAAAGGAATACAATCCTATAACAAAAGAAATAACCATCAAGAACAAGTTCTTAGGGATACCGACAACGGTCTATGCAATATACAAGCTGACAAGCAACACCGATTATTGCATAAGCCATTGCTCTGCAGAGGGGGTGGCAAATCTTAAGTTTGACGGGCTACTTTTTGAAAGCAAAAGATTTGAAAATCTCAATAAGAACAATATCAATATAAAGAACAGCCAGTTTTATATTTCAACTAAGACAAGACAAGAAACGGTTGAAATTCCTGATTATGAACAGATATGTAAAATAATTCTCTCAGAAAATGATACAAAACCTTATGAGGAGTGTCATTCTGAAAAAATAGGGATGCATAATGAGACAAAAATTATTAAGATATGGGACAAATACAATTATGAATTTTTAGAATCAGGGATTTATGATTGGAAAATAGAAGGTGAAAAAGAAATGACTCAATCAGTTGACTGGATAGCAAATGCTAATGGCATTGATTTGTCGGAATGGGCTGTATGGACAAGCAGCATGAGTATCGGATTAAAGGGATATTGGACTTTAAATGAAACTTCAGGGGCAATTGCGAAAGACAGTCTTGGTCTTATAAATGGCTCAATTGAAAATGCTGTCATAAATCAGGCTGGAAAAATAGATGCTTCTTATGATTTTCAGAACAATGCTGTAATCAATTGGAGCGATCAGTCTTGGATAGCAGGTATAACTCAGCTTTCATTCTCATACTGGATGAATCTTGACGCATGTGTCAATGATGGGATATTCGGTCAGGCAGAAAATAGTGACGCATCATTTTCAACATACTGTACAGCCACAAATACTCTTAATTTTGTAGCATATAAGACATGGACTGATACAGCCTCAACCATCTCGACAATAGCCACAGGATCATGGATTCATGTTGTCGGGACTTATAATACCACAAGGCTTAATTTATGGCTGAATGGGACTTTAGTAGGCTCAGATACAACTTCTTTGCCAACTTCATTATTTGATTCCACTTCTCATCTTCTTGCAGGAAGATATTATAGCAATTTGTATTACATGGATGGCAAATTGGATGAAATCGCAATATGGAACAGAACTTTAACTGATTCCGAAATTTCTGATTTATATAATAACGGAGCAGGAATTTCATATATTTCTACATTACCAAGTGTAACAATCATAAATTCATATCCTCCAACAGGAGCCAATGCTACGGGCAATACAATAGGGATAGGATGCAATGCCACAGGAATGGGGGCAACAAATATATCTTACATCAGATTAAAAGTTTATAATTCAAGTAATAGCATTTCATATATTCAAGATTTTATTCTTGACAATAGTTCAAATTCATACAATGCAACGACAATAACATCTGCTCTTTCTGATAGCATTTATAATTGGAGTTGTAATGGTCAAGGAAATGATTTGACAACGGCTTATTCAAATAATTGGACATTCACAATAGATACAACTGCCCCTGTCCTGACAATAAACAATCCAAATTCAACGAGCATCTTATTGAGGCAGAATAATCTCCCATTCAATTTCACAATCACAGAGGCAATATCATTTATTGACAGTTGTTGGTATAATCTCAATAATGGGGCGAACAAATCCCTTAATAATTTATGCCATTTGAATAAAACTCTCACATCATCTGATCTTTACAATGTGACTTATAATGGGAGGCAAAACCTTTATTTCTTTGGCAATGACACATTCAACAACAATAGAAACACATCTGTTTCATGGTATGTCTATAATTATTCCCATACAGCAGATGGATTGACAGCAGGAGAGGGATCTTATGTGACATTCAATCTGACTTTGGATGGATCAAGCATCAATGCAGAATATTCAGGGAACAATGCAACTCTTGTTTTCAATTCAATTTCATATATTCCTAATATCATAGACAGGACAAATTCAGGTTATACTTATTTTGAAAAGACATTGGCAATCCCATCAGAAACAGGGAATGCAACAGGAAAATCCATCAATTATAATTGGACATATCAGATCAGGAACTCAACAGCAACATTGCTTTCAGGAACAACAGATACAAAAGCATTGGCAATATATAATGTTTCAATAACAGATTGCAATGATGTTTCAGGCAGAATTATCCTGAATATGAGTTTGAAAGATGAGGGAACAAATGCATTTGTCAATATCACATCTCCAAATGTTGCAACAATTGAGATTGATTTGGATATAACAAGTTTGATCAATTCAACACAGATTTGGAATTTCCATAAGAAATGGGAGAATAATAATTCTGTTGCTGTCTGTGTTCCAAATGAACTGCTGAACAATACAAATTATAAGATTGATTTTACAGTCGGATATGATGCGACAGGAAAAGTCAGGGAATTTTTCTATATGGATAATGGAACTCTTGACAATACAGATTATTTCAATTCATACACAGACAACACAATTGATCTGATGGATCTTGCAAGTGCAGACAGCACAACATTCCTTTTCTCATTCACAGATGCAGATGGATTGGAGATTGATGATGCTCTTGTTCATACTTTCAGGAAATACATTGGAGAGGGATTGTTCAGAGAGGTTGAAAGATCAAAGCAGGACAATAATGGGCAGACACATGTTCATCTTGTTGAAGAGGATGTGATTTATTATTTCATGGTCACACAATATGGCAATATAATATTCACATCAGATCAATACAATGCAAAATGCCTTTCAACTCCATGTGAAATCACTTTGTCTGCCTCTGCAACAGACATTGATTGGAGCATAATTGACAATGAGGGGGGGAAATATTCAATAACTTCTGATAAAAGCACAAGGATTGTGACATTGGATTTCAATCTTGATGCAAGTTCATTGGTCAATATGAGCATATATAAATACAATGGGGCAAATGCAACTCTGATCAATACAACATCCTTGACTGCAATGGCAGGATCAATTCCATTGCATGTTCCTATTGTTTATGGAAATGACACATTCTTTGCAGTCATCTACAATAATAACACTTTTGTCAAATCTGCATGGATAGATCTCACAGAAAGTGGAAAGGATTATTTTGGAACAACAGGGGCAATATTGAGTGGATTGGTTGTTCTGTCAATGATGCTTATGGCAGTTTCAGAGGGGGTTGGATTTATAATATTCACAGTTCTTGCGTTGATAGTTGTCACAGCAATGAAATTGGTCAATCTTAATGCATTGGCACTCATCTCAATAATTTGTGCAGGGGGAATAATCATGTGGAAACTTATAAATCGGAGGAATAAACCAAATTAATATGGCAGAAGATAACTTTAAAAATATTTTATTCGGATTGATCCTGTTTTCCTTATTTGGAATGCTGATCCTCACAGCAGTTGTGCAGGTTGGAAATGATTATGGGATGAATACAACAGAAATTGCAGGGGGATCAATGAGTTTGCAGAAATTCAATGCATCCATATCAAGTGTGGAGAGCAATGCACAGGCAATGAATGAGAGATTTTCAAAAGGAACAGTTTGGAGTGCATTGGCAGGAGTTGTTGTTGAGGGAATATTTGGGATTGCAATAGATATATTCAAGATGATGCTTTTGCCATTCGGTTTAGTTCAGGACATAATGATAGATGTCTTTGGAGTTCCTGCATTTGTGACAGATGTGATCATGGCATTGTTCATATTCAGCATAATGTTCGCAATTTGGAGGCTCATAAAAATTGGTGACTGATGAGTAGTAACAAAATGAGAAATAAAAAAGGACAATTCATGACAGGGCATATTCCAATACATAAAGGGAAATCTCTCAATTTAAATTTGGGAATAATTAAATGTAAGGAATGTAAAAAAGAAATTATAAAAACGGGAGGAAATAAGTTATATTGTGTAGATTGTAGAAAAATGAAAGATATTGAAAAGACAAGAAAATATAAATTAAGAAATCCTGAAAAAACAAAGGAATTGCAAAATAGATTATCAGGAAAATGGGCAAAAGAACATAAGGATATAAGGAGAATTTATACAGAAACAAATAGAAAAATTGAAACAAAATCCAATTGTGAAATTTGTGGATCACAAGAAAATCTCCAAAAACATCATTGGAGATATGATAAACCATTATTAGTCAATACATTATGTTCAATATGCCATGAAATTCAACATATCAAGAATTTTCAACAAAGTAAATTTGAAAGAGGTATTTTAACATGAGTTATCCTTCTCCAAGTTCTATAAATGCAAGTAATGGGTTTATTGAAATTTTGAATTATACAAATTTGGTAACAAATAGTTGGATTTCCAACATGATGCTTATTGCAATTTATATCATTGTTCTGATAGGTTATTATAAGGCAAAGGATGACTTTCAGGGAGCATTGGCAATTGCAGGTTATGGAACTTTTGTTGTTGCATTGCTTTTTTGGATCGGAGGATTTGTTTCAGGATGGGCATTTGCAATTTCAGTTGCTTTGGCAGTAATGGGAACTCTTGTTCTGCTTATGGATAACAACTGATTTGGATAGCATATATCCACATCTATTTAAACAAAATTGTGTGTATTTCTATACTTAAAGATCTTGATGATATGAGAGATCTGAAAATTATTGAAAGGAGGTTTATTAGGAATGATGAAACAAAGGACAGATAAAGGTGTTGCAGGATTAACAATTCTGCTTTCTCTGATAGTCATGCTTTTCGTCATTGGTCTGTTAGTAATGATCTTCTCTATAATGGGAGGCAAATTATTGACATCAACTGATGATCCAACAGCACAGCAAGTCATCAATGACACAAGCAGTTCAATTGCGAGTGTGACTGAATGGTTTGATATCTTTATCGTAATTGGGGCAATGGTTGTCTTGATACTTTTGACTGTTGTAATAATTACAGCAATAAGAAGTTCAGGCATGGTTGCTGATGGATCTGCATAAGATCTCAACAATTACTTTGAAGTAAGGAAAGGGGATGGGGAGGTGTAAATCTCCCTTTTCTTTCTCTTTAAAAAACTAAAATGGGAAAAACATTTAAGCAGGATAAAGGAATAGCAGGACTTACTATCTTGCTCTCTCTGATAGTGATGTTGTTTGTAATTGGTCTTTTAGTCATGATTTTCACAATCATGGGATCTAAACTCCAAACAAGCACTTATGATACAGCAACAGGAATTGTTGGCAATGAAACATTGATAACAGTTCAGGAAACATATCATAATTTTGCCAAAGCAGGATTAAGAGATGTTGCATGTTCAGTTACAGCAGTAACAAATGCCACATCAGGAACAGCAATTCCATCTGCAAATAGAACAACATTGAACTGTGCAATCAAATATTCAGGTGTTGCAGGAGATTTCAACAATACAAATTGGAATGTCAGTTATTCATACACTTACAAAGCAGACAATTCTGCCACAGAAGTCATGAATGATACAACATCAGGCATTGCAGGTGTCACAGAATGGTTTGATATATTCATTGTGATCGGAGCAATGGTTGTCTTGATACTTTTGACTGTTGTAATAATTACAGCAATAAGAAGTTCAGGCATGGTTGCAGGAGGAGAACAGCAGGGAGCAAATCAGGTCGGAACTGCTTAAAGTTAATTTAATTTTTTATTTTGGGATGTTTATGGCATCCCTCTTTTTCTTTTTTATTTTTCAGGCAATAGAAAGGTTTATATAGTTGTCTATACATCTGTATATCATAATGGACATACAAAAATGTAAATTAAAGAACAGATGGAAAGATGGCAAAGCAGATAGTTTTGAATATCCTATCAAATGCAATATTTGTAAAAAGCATTTCTATAATCTTGATATTCATCATATTGATGGAAATCATAACAATAATGACTTAAAGAATAGGATTTTAATCTGCAAACATTGTCATGCCATGATCCATAAACCAAGTAAAGAAATAAAGACAAAACGGAACAATAAAAATAATATTCATACAAATGAAAGGAAAAAAAAATGAAAAAACAAAAAAACAAACAGACAAACAAGAAAGGAACAGTCAGCAATGATATCATATCTATCCTGATCGCAGGAGCAGTTATGATTGCTTTAATGACAGTTTTGATCTTATGGAAATTCTTATAAGGAGGAAAAGAAAAATGGCAATAAAAAAAGAACAATGCAAGAGAAAGGAATTGAGAGATGTGAAAATCTGTGTCAGAGTGACTAAAAGCATGAGCAAATTCATGCATGATAATGAGATTTCTCCCTCTGTCTTGATGATAGAGGCATTGAAAGAAATGGGATATAAAGGATAAATAGACAAATCTCAATTATTGATATTTTAAGGTAATTAAGCCCTAAATCAGTTAAATTTAAATAATTAAGATTACACAATATCTTGTTCATTGCAGAGTGAAACACTTTGGTGTTAATAATGAATATTGAGGAAAGGGAGAATAAAATCTCCCATCTTTTTCTTTTCAAAAGATTTAAATAGTTGTTATACTATGGTTTAACATGGGAGCAGTCATAAAGTCAAACAGATTGGGGATAGATTTGTTGAAATTTGAATTAACAGCAAGAAAAATAAAGCAAGAAACAACTTTTAGCAAAAATGTAGTCAGAATTGGTAATTCAGATTATGCCAAAGTCAGACATATTTTATCAAAGATAAAATCTCCAAGAAAGTTGAAATATGAAATTTCACAATATTAATATGAAATCAAAAACAATGATGAGGATTGATAAAGAACTATTGAAAGAGATTGCATCCTGCAAGATTGCAGGAGCAGAGAGTTATGCTGATGTAGTCAAAAGATTGATTGACAAAGAAAGGAGGTTAAAAAAATGACAATTTCTGATAAAGCACTTTTAGATAAAATCAAATCACATAACAAGCATGTCAATGATCAGTTTAGAAAGGCAGAGAAAGGACAGATTATTGATTTGACTGAAATGATGATCTCAAAGGAGAAAATTCATCAAGAGGAAGAAAAAAATCAAAGATGCATGATATGTGGAGATTGGGTTAGAGATATGAAACTTCACATGTTAGCAAGGCATTCACATTAAAATGGCAAAAACATACAGTTATAGTGGCAAAGGAGAGATTTCTCCATCAAATCCCCATTTTTTAAACTTTGGAAAAAGAAGAAAGTTTGGAAAGAATATAGTCGGAGAAATCAAAAAGTTAGAGGAGAAAAACAGTATTGGACAAACTGAAAGAAAAATTGTTGTTCAATTCACATTAGGTCATGACACTACTTATAATCAAGTTCTTAAAGCATTGAAAAAAGGGAGAATATCTTAAAATGCCTGTTCCAAAATCCCTCAAAGATGAAATCAGGAGAGCAGTCAATAAAGAATACAAAGATCTCTCTTTAAAGAGGAGAAAGCACATTCTGGATGCAATAATCTATCATAAATTAGGATTTGGGAGGAAAAAGAAATGACAATTTATACAGTAACTTTAATGAATGGACTTAATGTAAGAAAAGTTGATGTCCTTTTGGGAGAAAGTGTTGATAGAATTGACATTGAAAATGCTATTAAAAGAATGGGATTAGGTGGAGAAATTATTGGTTACAAGAGGAAAGGAAAGTAATGGAGAAAAAAAAGAAAATAATGGCAATCAAAAGGATCAAGAGAATTAAGAGGATCAATAGCAGAATAATCAAACAAATGAAAGAAAAAAGAGGGAATTTGCATAAATAATAGGCACAGCTTATGTAAACATCATTCAAGATGAAAAAGGACAAATTAAGTTTGCTTATGGCTATGAACTTGATGATAATGCAATAAGTCTTAATGATTTAGGTATGCTTAATTCTTTTCTTGGAAAGCTCAAAAACAAGGCACAAGAGGATTTTAATGAAAGGTTAGAAGCAAATGATAAGGAATTTTCAATAGAAAAGGATGGAGTTGAAGAAAATGAGTGATATAATGGTTACTATGCCTGATTTGAATAAGGAAGGCAATGAACAGCTTAAAGAGTTCTATAAGACCCAAGATGGCTACATTTATTTTAGAGTTAGCAAATTACCTAAGAATTGTCAAATAGAGGAATATTGCCACATAATTTGTAATGGCGAGTGTATAGGAAAACATAAGATTATTGCCATGAGGTTTGTTTCAGAAGCAGAAGCACAGGAATTAAGTCATGGAGATTGGCACGAAGGAAATTACTTAATTAGAGAAGCCAATAGTTTTATCTCTGATTGTTGCAAAGTCAAAATTAAAGGGTTTCAAGGATTTAGATATATTTAGGATTTATTTTTTTAGATAAATTAAGACCCTCTAATGCAACAATGCAATTAAAAAGAAAGATTTAAATAGTGTATATACTTCTGTATGGCTATGAAAGAAGTCTTAAAACAACATAAAGAAGTCTTACAAGACTTGTTAGTGTTTGATTTTATAAAAAAGGGCTATCGCCCATCTCAAATATGTTCTAAATTCAAAATCAACAAGAAAACACTCCAAAATCATTTATCGTCATTAAAAAGACAGGGATTTATTAGGAAAATGGGATATGGGGTGTGGGAAATTATCAAAGAATTTGATCAAAAAGAAGTCTTGAAATCAACAAAGGTAGCTAATGACAACATGCTTATGGGCATTTCCAAACCTGATCAAGTAAGAGGACATGCTTTTCAATTCAGATTAAAGATCCCTCACATGAAAAATTGGGATAAAAGAGAGGATATTTTCACAAAGAAAGGCATAAAATTCAGTCAATTAATCACAGGAATGGGCAAGATTGGGCAGAAAATCCTGTTCAAAGGCAGAAAGATATGGATAACAAGCAATTCAATCATTGTGTTTGAAAAGGCAAGTTACATGTCTGAAACAGCAGAGGGATCAAAAAGTCATGCGATATATGACTTCAAGAACTTGATAAATTCATTGGAGAGGCATTTAAAGGCAGATTTCAATTTCAAGGGCAGACTTCTATTCAGAATTTCAAGACAGCATTATTCTCTTGTCAAGAATGCTCTTGCAAGGCAGTATGACAGAGAGGGAAAGAAACTTGAAGTTTATGATGAGGGGGGATTTTGGTTAAGCATAGATAATTCGTTTAATCTGCATGAACTTGAAACATTGCATCCAAAGACAGCAGATCAGGACAATAGGAAAGTTCAGGACTTTTTCAATGGGATCAAGCAATATGAGGGTTTTACCCCCTTATTTCTCATGGAAACTATGGGCAAATGTGTTCAATCAACTATACAAAATGCTCAAAATCTTGATCAGTATGCTATACACTTGAAAGCACATGTAGAGAGTGTCAAACAATTAGGATCAGCAGTTGAAGAACTCACAAAAGTTGTCAAAGATATAAAAGAAAAGAAAGATATATAAATAGTGTGTGTGTAGCATAATCATGGAAAAGATAAAAAAGAGCAGATGTAAAAGATGCAATTCAGGGCAGGTTTATATTTTAAAGGATAAAACCATTGTCTGCCGATATTGTGGATACAGGAAGAAACAATGACATTTTTTGAGATTTTGATGTGGTTGGGAATAATAGGCATAGTTTTAATATTGATTACTATCATTCGGATATTATTCAGAAAACATAGAGAAGTATGGGATGATATTCCTGATATAAAAATGCAAGAAGAATTAAATAAACAAAGAAAGAAAATGGGATTAAAACAAAAAGAAATAAATTATAAGACAGGAATGATAAAATGATTTCAATTCCAACAAAATATCATCCTCAAACAGAAACAGCAGAAATGCCAAAGGAATTGAATGCAAAAAACATAATCTATTGGTCAGACAGTTTAAGAGAACTTCAAGGAATAAAAGAGGGATCTGCAATCAGGACAAAAGCATTGGCATTTTTGAAGAAAGATCTGATAAAGTATGATGCAGACAGCAGATTATTCTTGTGCCTTCCAATTGAGGGATACAATTCAACAACATACAAGATAAACAATAGGGGAGATAATCATTTTGAATGCTCTTGCCAATTCTACAACAAAGTAAGCAAGACATGGGATCATCCCACATGCAGTCACATTGAATCAGTCAAACTCTATCTTGAAATAAGAAGATGGAACGATAAATCAAAGGGGGAAAGGCAATAATGGATATCGTTTTGATAATTATTGGTATGCTCCTTTTGGTTTTCAGCATAATTGATTGGCGTGTAAAGGCAATACCTTCAATTTTCCTCACTTCAATATTATTTATGGTTGCAATTCTTTATCCTGCAAATCTTTGGTTTGGAATCATGTCATTCATCATGGCATACATGCTTTATGAGGCAGATTTCTTTGGAGGAGTTGCAGATATCAAGATCATGACATTAGTCGGGCTTATGATATCATCAATAAATTGGTTGTTCCTTTACATTGGATTAGTTATGGTCTTTGGAATGGTTTGGAAAATTGTTATTAGGTGGAGAATGAAAAATGAAAAAGAAACTGCATTTGTTCCCATTTTTCTTTTTGTTTATCTTGCATTGATATGGTTAGGGGGAATAATATAATGAAATCAAAAAGAAAGATGAAAGATGATGATTTTAAAATGTGGGCAAACGAAACTCAAAGACTATTGCATGAAAGATATCACAAACATTCCTCTGTTCTATTATTATTCTTGAAAATGTTGATTGGAATGCTCATATTCCTTTGTTCCATAGCATTGGCAATTGCATTCCCCAAGATATTCCTTACAATTCTTGTTATTTTGGCAGTTGCATTCATAATCACTTTGGTTGTCTTTGCAAGTTTAGTTGTTGTTTTTATATGTATGCTGATTGCAATTGGGAGTTTGATATTATGATAAGATATTACTGTGACATCTGCAAAAAGGCATATCAAGAGCAATTTGGATTGCCCAAGAGTTTATTGATTGCAAGGATTTATCAGAAAGCACAGAAAAAAGGAGGAAAAGGATATGGATTTCATATCTGCAAGGAATGTCTATCCAAAAGATTGCCTGAAATAAAACAATGACAGAACAAACAAACACCTCAGGCGACGAACACGATAAGAAACATTGCTCTTGTTGTGGTAGATATTTAGTTAATGCCAAACATACAACAATGAAAGAACAGTTTTGCCAGAAATGTGGAATAGTTCATTTAGGAAACGTCCTGTCTAATGAGCCTAATGAATATTTCAAGCAAGGCTACGCCAAAGTTCTTGTTGATGTTGAGAAGTTTATTCAAGAGCATACTTATCAAAGAGTTGGAAATAACAATTTAATTAGATTTTTGCCTTTTGAATGGGATGATTTCAAAAAGCAGGAAATCGCCAAAAAGGAGAGCAAATGACAGAAACAAATCCATTGGGCATGAAATCTATTGCAGAAAGTATGCAAACTCCAATGGGAGTTCAATTCAGGGGAAATATAGATAAAATATTCAAATGGGATTGGATTTTTTCAACTGCTTTGGAGAAATTAATTGTCGTGGCATCATTGATTTGGTCAATTTTCAGCATTGGGAGGTTAATCTATGGGATTTTTGCTTAAATCATTCCTGATCTGTTTGACTTGTGCATTGGTCTTTGCATCAGGATTTTTTATTGGAGGAGTTTGGCAAAGCAATGTAAATGATAATTATCAGAATATTGCATCTATGACATGTGACTATTCAAACAAAATCACAGACATTCTTAATAATCAATCAGGAACTTTGGAAAGATGCATGGGAAAACCTGAATATGATCTTGAAAGATTGAACAAATTGAATTGCAGTTTGCTTTACAAAGGAAAATAATGGATAAAAAACAATTGAAAGGAGGCAAAATGGAAAAAGAAAGTAAAAAGATAGTTGTTACTTTTAGAGTGTTTCAGGCAATATGTTTGGGAATATTTGCATTGGGATTGAGCATGATCGCAGGAGATTACACAGGTTTTATTAAATCTCCAATTTCATCAATTTCAATGACAACAACAAT
>Ga0315294_10001360_pt1 | contig 26534 bp, 27 predicted proteins | sample YL17G13_40_MG_FD_203626 | JGI IMG/M metagenome (GOLD analysis project Ga0315294, IMG submission 203626) | Sediment microbial communities from Yellowstone Lake, YNP, Wyoming, USA - YL17G13_40 | ecosystem: Environmental > Aquatic > Freshwater > Lake > Sediment | place: USA: Wyoming | collected... | reverse complement strand
CTCCCCTTCATCTGCCAAGGGATAAAATCTCCTTGTCCCCTCACTTTTCGCCAAGTAGGCGGAAGCCGATTGAATTTCAGGCTTTGCCCGGCCCGAAAGCAAGGGCGTTACGCGCAAAAACCATGAGGCACGTTTCATTTTTTGGGTCGGGCGGGCGATGGAAATGCGGAATGGAAAAGAGGAACCAGGAAATTCCGAATTCCACATTCCGAATTTGGGGCGTCCGATAGGCCCGCCTCTTTCTGCGGAAACGCGATTGGATCTCCGGCTGGAATTCTTTTCCCGCCGATGCTTTTTCCGCGTAACGCCCTTGCTTCCAGGCCACAAGCTTGTTCTTGAGAAGAAAAAGGAATCACAAAACTGGGCAAGATAAAATCTCCTTCTTCCCCGAATGGCTTTGACAATATCTCTTTACCGGGGGAAAAAAATTGAATATCCTGTATTCACCCGTCCAGAATGATCCATGAAGGGGGAAACGAATGGCCTATATTGAACACGTCCATGTTCACGCCAGCAATCCGGGAAAGACCATTGATTTCTTCAAGGCCTTCTTCGAGGCCCAAGTGATCAAGGAATTTGAGAACCTGGGGAGGAAGATCACGATCCTGTCCATCGGGGACAAATCTAATCTCTCCATCCTCCATATCCCTCCGGCGGTGGAAAATCCCAGGCCGGAAAACGCCAGTATCGATCATATCGGTATCGCCGTGGAGAACATCGAAGACCTGGTCCGGCGGCTGAAAGAGGAAGGATACCGCTTCCCCGTGGATTTGACCCGATCGGTTTCCGGGGCCAAGATCGCCTTCTGCCTGGGGCCGGACAATGTGTACCTGGAACTGATCGATAGGACTTAGCCGCGGGATTTTTAGAGAGGTCCGGGGTCGGGGGTTATGGGTCATGGGGAAAAACTTGAATCGATTTTTTCCTATGAACTATGATTTCTAACCTCTGACCTCTAACCTCTAACCCATTTATTTTATCCTTGACAGCCTGGTTGGCAGTCGATACGCTTTTTATAAAAACCCGCAACAGGAGAAAGAAAGTGAAAAGCCTCAGAGTTTTTCTGGCCGTGCTCATGATTCTGGCGATCGGGACCGCCTCCGGCTGCGCCAAAAAAACGATCCGTTCCGATGCCGTAGGATATACGCCCTCCCGGGTTGAGCCCAGACCCGCAGAGGCTAAACCGGAGGCCGAATCCCCGGATAAAACCGCGGCCCTGGAGAAAGAAAAAAAATTGTCGGAAGAGAACCTCCGCGAGGAATCCCTGCGGGAGAAAGCCCTGCGGGAAGAAGCGGCCCGGAAAGAAGCCGCCGCGCGGGAAGCCGCCCTGAAGGCGGCCAAGCTGGAACCGATCTATTTTGAGTTCGATCAGTGGTCGATCCGGGAAGATCAGAAAGAGGTCATGGTGAAAAACAGCCAGTGGCTCAAGGCCAACCCCAACGCCAAAGTGAGGCTGGAAGGGCATTGCGACGAACGGGGAACGGCCGAATACAACCTGGCCCTGGGCCAGAAAAGAGCCGAGGCGGCCAAAGCCTTTCTGGAAGGGTTGGGAATTTCAAGCCAGAGAATGGCCACCGTCAGCTACGGGGAGGAACGTCCTCTGGATGCCGGACACAATGATGCCGCCTGGGCCAAAAACCGCCGGGTGGATGTTCTGGCCATAAAATAATGCCCCCAACGGGGGCAACACGCATTCTCCGGAGATGTCCTAAAATGTGCTGTTCGCCGCGGGGAAACGGCGAGGGGATAGAAAGAGGGTCAAGGATAAGAGAATTCATTAACCGCAAAAGGAGGAATCGCCTATGCCCATGACCAAGTCACAGGTGGTAGCCTATCTGGCGGATGAGGTTGGGATCACCAAGAAACAGGGGGGCGCGGTTCTCGATGCCCTTGCCGGCCTGGCCGCCAAGATCATCAAAAAAGGGGAAAAACTGACTCTGCCCGGTTTTGTGACGGTGAAGGTCCAGCACCGGAAGGCCCGCATCGGACGGAATCCCCAGACCGGGGAGCCGCTTAAGATCCCGGCGAAAAAAGTGGTCAAAGCCGTTCCTGCCGGGGCCCTGAAAGGAATTCTGAAGAAAAAATAGCCTGATGTAGGAATGAAAGAAAAGGGGGATGGACCGCAAAGAGGTTCATCCCCTTTTTCTTTTCATCGAGATTTCGTCGACCCGCCGTGGAATCCTTCCGGTCCGGAATCCCTCGGCTCCTGCGCTAACGGTACCGTTCGGGGTACGCCTTCAATTCTGCATAGAAGTCGGCAATCATTTTCGGAAGGGAGTACTCCGTCTTCCAGCCCCACTCTTTCCGGGCATTCTGGTCTTCGTAAACCACCCCCTGGGATTTGCCGTGAAACTGCATGGCCAGGGGATCGGGCTTGAAAGTCAGCGGTGCTTGGGGGAAATGCTTCTTGATTTCGCCCACCAGCTCTTCCGCGGAGATCATGGGCTGGATTCCCGCCAGGAGATAACAAACGGTCTGGATGGCCTCCGCCGGCGCCGCCTCCAGCAGCAGGAGAGACCGGGCTGCATCTTTGAAATAGATCACCGGGCAGCGGACCTGCGGTTCCACGAAGATCTGGTAAGGCTCATGATAAAAGGCCTTTTCCACGGCCCAGGCATTATAAATGGAGATATGAGCGGTTTTCGCCCCGGGACCGATCACCGAAGGGTACCGGACCGCCCGGAAGTCGATCCCGTACTTGGTGCGGTAGAACCGCCCCAGAAGTTCGGCGAAAACCTTGGTGGACCCGTACATGGTTATGGGCCTCTGAATCGTGGCATCGCTGATGACTTGGCTCTGGATGTCCAGCCCGTAGGTGGCCACGGTGCTGGTAAATATCACCTTGGGGACCTTGAAGAGGCGGGCGGCCTCCAGAACATGGTAAGTACCGGCCACATTGGTCGCGAAGGAAGACTGGGGGTCGGCATTGGAAGGCAGGGAAAGCATGGCCCCCAGATGGAAAATCACCCGCGGAGAGCTTTCTTTTACCGCCTCCAGAACCTTGGCAAAATTGCCCACATCCCCGTCGAACACGGTCAATGGGCCGGCGATCCCGGAAAACCGCTCGGGCCGCAGGTTGATGTCCATCGCATACACCTTCTCGCCCTTTTCCGCCAGCATACGGGTCAGCAGGGAACCGATCAGCCCGCATCCTCCAGTCACTAAAACCGCCATAGTACCCTCCAGCTTTCGATCTCAACCCGATGGCCCCGCCCGACTGTTTGTCTATCCAGGCCGGGTAGGAAAGATCTTTACCGGGGATCTTTCTAGCCTTCTGCTTTTTCAGGCTTTTTCTCTGATTTTTCCGGTTTTTCTTTCTTTTCTTTTTTCCCTTCCGGTTTGCCCGCGGCCTTCCCTTCCGGCTTGGGTGGTTTCTGGCCCTTTTCCTTCTTGGCTTTCTTTTCTTTCTTCTCCGGCTCCTTTTTCGCGGCTTCTTCCTTGGGCGCTTCCTTGGCTGCTTTCTCCGCCGCCAGTTTGTCGATCTTGGCCTGCGCTCTTTCCTGGTTGAGTTTCTCCTGGGCGGCAATGCTGGCGAGACGATAATCCATTTTTCGCACCTGAGCTTTCAGCTGCCGGACCCCGGCGTCTCTCTGAATCACATCCTCTTTCAGCCCCTTTTCTTTCAGGAGGGCCAGGCGGGCGCTCAGTTTTTCCCGGATCCTTTTCTTCTGGTTCTCCACATAAACCTTGGCTTTGAGATTCATGTCCTTCTCCTTCCTTCACCCACAATGATCTTTCTTTTTAACATAGCCGCGAACCGGGGGGCAACATAAAAACAGCCTATCGCCCTGCATATTGAGCTAAGCGTCTAAACCTGGGTCATCTCCAACCCCGCGGCGCTTTGCGGAAGGCAAGCGGGGAGGCTATGGAAATCCATATCCCGCCGATGCTTGCGGCGCAATCTGACTTTCCTTCCGGGCCCTTGACAGGTTTTCATAAAATTTTCGATCAACAAATTTGATGATCTCGTAAAAAGTCTCTTGGAGCGTCACCCCGGCGAAAGCCGGGGTCCAGAACATCTTGAAATAACTGGATTCCGGCTTTCGCCGGAATGACGAATTCTATGGAATTGCGACTTTTTACGAGATCATCAAATTTGGAGATGATCCTTAAACTTTAAAAATAGAGCTTTTGACGTTATCCTCTCTGCTCTAAGCCCCATGCTCCTTGCTCCCTGCTCCTTGCTCTATGCCCCCTGCTCCCTCCACCCTCCGAACACCGAACACAAATCATTTGCCCCCCCTGGAGTCGAATGTTAATATGGCATCGTGAAAACAGAAGATCTGCTCAAAATTTCCAAGCCCTCCCGATACATCGGCGGAGAGCTGAACTCGGTGGTCAAAGACCCGGACCGGGTAAAGCTGAAGTTTGCCCTCGCCTTCCCGGATGTGTACGAGGTGGGGATGTCCCACCTTGGGTTGCAGATTCTCTATCACCTCCTGAACGAAATCCCCGAGGTGGCCTGCGAACGTGCTTTTGCCCCCTGGCCGGACATGGAAAAGCTCCTCCGGGAGAAGAGTCTCCCCCTCTGCTCCCTGGAATCTTCCCGCCCCTTGAGAGAGTTCGACGTCCTTGGTTTTTCCCTCCAGTATGAACTCAATTACACCGGGGTCCTCAATATCCTGGACCTGGCCGGCATCCCTCTGCGCGCGGGACAGCGGAAAGAAGGATATCCCCTGGTCATCGGGGGAGGCCCCTGTACTCTGAACCCGGAACCCCTGGCCGACTTTTTCGATCTTTTCCTCCTGGGGGACGGCGAAGAGGCGGTTTTGGAAATCTGCCGCGAGATCGTCGCCTCCCGGCATCAAGGGGAGAAAAAAGAAGCCTTGCTGGAAAGGATGACCCGGATCCGGGGGGTCTATGTCCCTTCTTTCTTCCGCCCGGAATACGAAATCGACGGGCGGATCCGGGAAATGGTTCTCCTGAAAAATGACGTCCCCCCCATTACCCGCCGAATCTTACCGGATCTCGAGGTCGGGGCTTTCCCCTCCCGCCCCATTCTCCCCTTCATGGAGGTGATCCACGACCGGCTGAATATCGAAATCGCGCGGGGCTGCACCCGCGGGTGCCGTTTCTGCCAGGCGGGAATGATCTACCGCCCTTTGCGGGAACGCTCCCCCGGGAAGATCCTGGACCTGGTGAAGGCCGGGTTGGAAAATACGGGGTACGATGAGGTGTCCCTTCTTTCCCTCAGCACCGGGGACTATTCCTGTATCGACCCCCTGATCTCCTCCATCCTGGAGCATACGCGGGCCGGGCGGGTCGCCGTTTCTTTTCCATCTCTGCGGGTCGAGACTCTCACCCCCTCGCTCATTCAACGGGTCCAGGAGGTACGCAAGACCGGTTTCACCCTGGCCCCGGAAGCGGGAACGGAACGCCTCCGCCGGGTCATCAACAAGGGGAATACGGAGGAGGACCTGCTTTCCACCATTCAGCAGGTCTTCTCCGCCAACTGGCGGCTGGTCAAACTCTATTTCATGATCGGCCTTCCCACGGAGGGGGAAGAGGACCTGGAAGGAATCGTCTCTCTCTGCCGGAAAGCCCTGCAGGTCGCCCGGCGTTCCAAGGGGTCAGCCCAGATCAACCTAAGCGTCTCCACCTTCATCCCCAAGGCGCACACCCCCTTTCAATGGGAGGCGCAATGCTCCATGGAGGAAGTGCAGAAAAAACACCAATTCCTGCGGAAGAAACTGGATCGACACGGCCTGAACTTCAAATGGACGGACCCGCGGCTGAGCTTTCTGGAGGGGATCTTCGCACGGGGAGACCGAAAGCTGGGCCGGGTCCTGGAAACGGCCTATTCCCTGGGATGCCGGCTGGACGGATGGGGAGAACATTTCCGGTATGAACTCTGGGAAAATGCTTTTTCCCAAGCCGGGGTGGAGCCTTCTTTTTACCTCCGGAAGAGAGGTCTGGATGAAGTCCTTCCCTGGGACCACCTGGACTCCCGAGTGAGCAAATCTTTTCTGAGAGAGGAAAGAGAAAGAGCCTTGCAGGCTCTCCCGACCCCGGATTGCCGCCAGGCCTCCTGCAACGGCTGCGGGGTCTGCTTTGGGGCGGATGCCCTGTCCAACCGGATTGCCTCCGGGGAAGATCCCGGGAGCCGGTTGTCTCCCTTGGCGGCGCCCGGGAAGAACGCTTCCTTTCCGGTCCGACGGTTTCGCTGCCGTCTGACCAAGTTAGGACCGGCCAAATTCCTGGGGCATCTGGAATTCTCCCAACTCGTCAACCGGGCTTTCCGGCGGGCCAAGGTTCCCCTGGCCTATTCTCAGGGTTTTCACCCCCTGCCCAAAATCGCCTTCGGGCCCCCTCTACCCGTAGGGTATGAAAGTTGGGCGGAATATGTCGATTTTCAAGTCCAGGGACGATTTCTTCCCGAAGAAGCCCTCTTGCAGCTCAACCGGGTTCTCCCCCAAGGAGTAGAAATGACTGAGCTGCAGGAAATTCCCTTGAAATCCCCCTCAATTTTTGATAATATTTTTATGATATTATATAATATCAGCGTGAATGGGCCGGCCGGTGTAAAAGAGGAAAAAATCGGCCGGTTTGAGAAAGCAGAGGCATTTCCGGTTATCTGGTCGAGGAAAAACAGAAACATTGATTTAAAGATTTTTTTAGCCTCTGTAAAATTGGTTGACGATACGACGATTCAACTGCAGCTTCGTTTTGGGCCTGAGGGGTCCTTGAGGCCGGAGGAAGCGTTGGCCTTTATCTTCGGATGGAGCGAGCAGGAACGTCCTGCCATGTCCATCCGGAAAATGCAGGTTCATTTTAGAGATTCCGAGCCATGTCCAGCGAAATCCTGATCAATTCCAGTTCCGGAGAAACCCGCGTCGCTCTGCTCGAGAGCGATGTCCTGGTAGAGCTCTATGTGGAGCGCAACTCCGAGCAGGGGATCACCGGGAATATTTACAAAGGGAGGGTCGTGCGGGTCCTTCCCGGGATGCAGGCGGCTTTCGTGGACATCGGCCTGGAAAAGGCCGCTTTTCTCTACGTTTCCGACGTCCACCAGGATTTTGACGACCTGGAAATGCTCATGCGTGCCAGGGAGGATGACGGGAACGGTCAACCCTACGCGGAAGAGGAAGAAGTCCCCAACCTGGATACCCCCTTCCATATCGAGGACCTCCTGCACGAGGGCCAGGAAGTGCTGGTCCAGGTATCCAAGGAGCCCCTGGGGACCAAAGGGGCCCGGATCACCTCCCACATCTCTCTACCCGGACGCCACCTGGTCCTCATGCCCATGGTGGACCATATCGGGGTTTCCCGGCGGATCGAAAATGAAGCCGAACGCAAACGGCTCCGGGAGATCATCCAGCTGATCAAACCGGCCGGCTGCGGGTTGATCGTGCGCACCGCTTCCGAGGGCAAGGGAGACGCCGAGCTGCGCCAGGACCAGGAGTTTCTCCTGAAGATGTGGACCAACATCCAGAAGCGCAAGGCCGTGAGCCCCGTTCCCGGCCTCATTCACAAGGACCTGGACATCAGCCTCCGGGCGATCCGCGACCTCTTCACCCAGGAGGTGGAGGGGGTGGTGGTCGATTCCCGGGAGGAATACCAGAAGATCCTGGAATTCTGCGACACCTTCATGCCCCAGCTGAAATCCTCCATCGAGCTTTTCGAAAAGGATGAACCCCTTTTCGACTACTACGGGATCGAGATGGAGATCAGCCGCGCCCTGGGCCGCAAGATCTGGCTCAAATCCGGCGGATACATCGTGATCGACATGACCGAAGCCCTGACGGTCATCGACGTCAACACCGGGCGCTACGTGGGGAAAAGGAACTTGGAAGACACCATTTTGAAGACCAACCTGGAGGCGGTGCGGGAGATCGCCTACCAGCTTCGTCTGCGCAACATCGGCGGAATCATCATCATCGACTTCATCGACATGGAGAAGGAATCCAGCCGGGATAAGGTTTTTCAGGCCCTTACGGAGGCCCTGAAAAAAGACAAGAGCAAGACCAACATCCTGAAGATCTCGGAGCTGGGACTGGTGGAGATGACCCGCAAGCGCACCCGGGAGAGTCTGGGCAGAATCCTCAGCGAAAGGTGTTTCTACTGCGAAGGCCGGGGATTCCTCAAGTCCCGTTCCACCATCTGCCAGGAGATTCTGCGGGAGATTCAGCGGGACATCCGGGAACTGAGAGGGGATTCCATCCTGGTGGATGTCCATCCCAACGTGGCCAACTACCTCTACGATGAGGTGCGGGCGGAGATGGAGAAGCTGGAAAAACGGTACAGCAAGCGCATTACCATCACGGGAAAAAATGACTTCCATCTGGAGCAGTATGAAATTCACAGTCAGAACGGTCATTTTCCCGTTGACAAATCCAAGCCGGAAATCATAACATAATAATTTGATTTCCTAATTCTTCCTCCACCTCCTTTTTCCCATTTTGGGATGAGGGCCGGGGAAGGGGGATATTTTCCAATGAATATTGGGGGTTAACGTGTACGCCATCATTCGCACGGGCGGAAAACAATTCAAGATTTCTCCCGGGGATACCATCAAGGTGGAAAAGATCACCGGGGAGAAAGGCGATACGGTGGAAATGAAGGACGTCCTCTTCTTTGCCGAAGGAGAAAACGTTCTCACCGGGCAGCCGGTCCTTTCCAATGTCAAAGTGGTGGGAGAAATCCTGGGCCAGCACCGGGCCAAAAAGGTCATCATCTTCAAGAAGAAACGGCGGAAGGGATACGACAAAAAAACGGGCCACCGCCAGTCCTTCACCAGCTTGAAGATCAAGGAGATTAACTTACAATAAAGTGTGCTTAAGTGTGCTTGAGTGTACTTAAGTGCCTCAAGTTGAAAAGCAGGGTCTTTAACTTGAGGCACTTGAGGCACTTGGAACTTGAGGCACTTGCTTTTACAGGAGGTTCATATGGCACACAAAAAGGGACAGGGAAGCTCCCGCAACGGCCGGGACAGCGCCGGCCAGAGACTGGGAGTCAAACGCTTCGGCGGACAATGGGTTCATGCCGGGTCCATTCTGGTCCGGCAGCGGGGAACCCAGATTCACCCCGGGAAAAACGTGGGCGTGGGGAAGGACTTCACCCTCTTTGCCAAGATCGACGGGGTCGTCACCTTCGGACGTCTGGACCGGGAGCGCAAAAAAGTCAGCGTGTACCCCGGCCCGGTGGAAGGGATTCAGGCTTAATACCGCAAGTCAACCGGTCTTTCGAGAGGCCGCCAGAAGATGGGGAGTCTGATCGATCAAGTTCGTCGATGAAGTGAAAATCTTCGTCCAGGCCGGCGATGGAGGAAAAGGTTGCATCAGCTTTCGCCGTGAGAAGTACGTTCCCCGCGGGGGTCCCGACGGCGGCGACGGGGGCAGCGGCGGGGACGTGATCCTGAAAACCGACGGCCAGCTCTCCACTCTCCTCGATTTTCGTTACCGCCAGCATTATCACGCCAATAGAGGCCAGCACGGAAAAGGAAAAAATCAGGAAGGGCGGAGCGCTCCGGACCTCGTTCTTCCTGTGCCCCGGGGGACCGTCGTGCGCGACGCGGAAACGGGAGAAATACTCAAAGACCTGACCCGGGAAGCCGAGATTTTCGTCGTTGCCCGGGGAGGACTGGGAGGCCGGGGAAATGCCCGGTTTGCCACCTCCACCCACCAGGCTCCCCGCCACGCCGAACCCGGCCAGTCCGGGGAATCCCGCCAGGTCCGCCTGGAATTAAAACTCATGGCCGAGGTGGGGATCATCGGGTACCCCAATGCCGGCAAGTCCACCCTGATTTCCAGAATTTCCGCGGTACGACCCAAAATAGCGGATTACCCCTTTACCACTCTCGTCCCCAACCTGGGAGTCGTCTCTTTCCGCGACCAGCGCCCCTTCGTCGTGGCGGACATCCCCGGAATCATCGAAGGAGCCCACCAGGGAGCCGGTCTGGGTCTACAATTTCTGCGCCACGTTCAGCGCACCTCCCTGCTCCTCCACGTCCTGGACCTCTCCGCCCTCAATCCCCGCGACCCCCTGGAGGATTACCGGATTCTGAACCGGGAGCTGGCCCTCTTCGATCCGGAGCTGGCGAAAAAACACCAGATTGTGGCCCTCAATAAGATCGATGCCCCCGAAAGCAGGGAGAGGCTCCCCCGGATCGCGGCTTATTTTAAAAGAATCAGGAAACCGGCCTATCCCATTTCCGGTTTAACCGGGGAAGGTTTGCCGGAACTTCTCGGGACTCTGGCCAGGCAACTGGCCAAAAGCTCCAGGAAGGAAAGCTGAGTTGAACCGGAAAGAAATTCTGAAAAAAGCCCGACGGGTGGTCCTCAAGGTGGGAAGCCGGGTGCTGACCGCAAAAGGAAGAACCCTGAGCCAGCCGGTCTTTGACCGGCTGGCCCGGGAAATTTCGGCGGCCAAGAAGAAAGGCTACGAAGTGGTCTTGGTCTCTTCCGGGGCCATTGCCGCCGGAATGGGCCGTCTCGGCCTTCGGGAGAAGCCCAAGACCATGCCCCAGAAACAGGCCTCTGCCGCCATCGGCCAGAGCGCGCTCATGTGGAGCTATGAGCGGGCCTTCTCTTTCTATGGCGAGAAGGTCGCCCAGATTCTCCTCACCCGGGACGACCTCTCCAACCGCAATCGTTACCTCAATGCCCGCAATACCCTTCTCACCCTCCTGGAGTTCGGGGTCATCCCGATCATCAACGAAAATGACACCGTGGTGGTGCAGGAGATCAAGTTCGGGGATAACGATAATCTTTCGGCTCTGGTCACCAACCTGGTCAACGCCGACCTTCTGGTGATCCTGAGCGACATCGACGGCCTCTATGACCGGGACCCGCGGGTCCATAAAAACGCGAAACTCATTCCCTTCGTCGATCAGGTCACGGAAGAGATGGAGCAGAAGGCCACCGGAACTCTCCATCCCTTCAGTATCGGCGGAATGGTCACCAAGCTGCAGGCCGCCCGCAAGGCGGCGCTCTTCGGGGTTCCTACCATCCTGGCCAACGGCATGGCCGAGGGGCTCCTGGAAAAAATTCTCCGGGGAGAAGAGGTGGGAACGCTCTTCACCTTTCAAGGCAACAAGCTGACCAGCCGCAAGCACTGGATCGCTTTCACCCTAAAGCCCCAGGGGAGGATCCTGGTGGATGAGGGGGCCAAGAAAGCCATCCTGCAAAAGGGCAAAAGTCTCCTTCCCTCCGGGGTCCTGTCCGCGGAGGGCAAATTCAGCCTGGGAGACCCGGTGGTTCTTTCCGATGCCAGCGGTCAAGATTTCGCCAGGGGGCTGACCAACTACGATTCGTCGGAGATCAACAAGATCAAAGGGTTGAAAACTTCCGAAGTCGAAAGCCGGCTGGGATACAAATACAGCGATGAGATCATTCACCGGGATGATCTGGTCTGTTTTACGACCGGCGGTTGAGCTTTCAGAGGCGGAAGAGGGATGAGAGGGATTTGGTGCTTAAATAGTCCCCGGGGCCCGAAAGGTAGTGGTTTCATACTGGAGGAGTTATGTCCTTGAGGGATGAGGTTCTGAATATCGCCCGGAAGGCCCGGGAAGCGAGCCATGCCCTGGGCAATCTGTCTACCACGGACAAAAACTCAGCCCTGGAGGGGATGGCCGAGGCGCTTCTTTTGTCCGCGGGAAAGCTGAAGGAGGCCAATGCGCTGGACCTTCAAGCGGCAAAAGAAACCAGCCTCTCTTCCGCCATGACCGACCGCCTCACTCTTTCGGATGCGGTCATCCGGAGAATGGCCGCCAGCCTGAAAGAAATCGCCCTCCTTCCCGACCCCGTGGGAGAAGTGAGCAGGATGTGGAAACGGCCCAACGGCCTTACCGTGGGAAAGATGCGCATCCCCCTGGGAGTGATCGGAATCATCTACGAATCCCGCCCCGACGTGACCTCCGATGCCGCCGGGCTCTGTCTGAAGGCGGGCAACGCCGTGATTCTGCGGGGGGGGTCGGAAGCCATCCGTTCCAACCTGGTTATCGTCGAAGTTCTGCAGCAGGTCTGCCGGGAGCGGGGAATCCCCGCCGAAGGCATCCAGGCCATCCCCACCACCTCCCGCGAGGCGGTGGAGGAAATGCTTCAACTCGAGGACCTCATCGATGTCATCATCCCCCGCGGCGGTGAGGAGTTGATCCGTTTCGTGGTCTCCCAATCCAAGATCCCGGTGATCAAGCATTACAAGGGAGTCTGCCATGTCTTTGTGGATGCCTCCGCGGACCCGGACATGGCCCAGAAGATCGCATACAACGCCAAGGTTCAACGGCCGGGAGTTTGTAATGCCATGGAGACGCTCCTGGTCCACCGCCGGATCGCCCCGGCTTTTCTGCCTCCCCTAGCGGAAAAACTCAAAGCCGCGGGCGTGGAATTACGGGGATGCCCGGAGACCCGGCGGATCCTGAACGGCGTCCAAGAAGCCTCAGAGGAAGACTGGGCGGCTGAGTACCTGGACCTGATCCTGGCGGTACGGGTCGTGGACGATCTGGACCAGGCCGTCAAGCACATCATCCGCTACGGCTCCTCTCATACGGAAGCCATCGTTACCCAGGATTACACCAATGCCCAGAGGTTTCTCCGGGAGGTTCCCTCCTCCACCGTCCTGGTCAATGCCTCCACCCGCTTCAGCGACGGGTTTCAGCTGGGCCTGGGGGCCGAGATCGGGATCAGCACCTCTAAGCTTCATTCCTTCGGCCCCATGGGGGTCGAGGATCTGACCACTTCCAAATTCATCGTTTACGGTTCGGGGCAGATCCGGACATGAAAAAAACCGGCCTCTTCGGCGGCACTTTCAACCCCATTCACCTGGGCCATCTTCGCGCCGCGGAGGAGATCACCGATTTTTTCAGCCTGGACCGGATGATTTTCATCCCCTCTTCTTACCCGCCCCACAAAAAGAAAGAAGGAATCCTGGCCCCTCACTTCCGTGCCGAAATGGTCCGGCTGGCGGTATCCGACAACCCCCGTTTCACCCTGTCCGAGGTGGAACTGGATCGGCCGGGAAAGTCCTATTCCATCGAGACCATCGAGTATTTCCGCCGTGAGTTGGGGACCGGGACCCACCTCTATTTTATCGTCGGCCTGGATGCCTTCCTGGAGATCACCGACTGGAAGGAATATGCCTCCCTCTTCGGGCTCTGCCATTTCGTGGTCATGACCCGGCCGGGATTTGAAAAAAAATTCTCCCGGGAACATCTTCCCGTTGAACTGGCCGATGAATTTTGCTATGATACGCAAAAAGGCGGATACGCCCATACGTCGGGGTTTCTGGTTTACCCCGCGGAGATCACCGGACTGGATATTTCCTCCACCCGGATCCGGGAATTCCTCCGGAAAGGGAATTCCATCCGGTACCTGGTTCCGCCGGCGGTAGAAGCTTTTATCCAAACGAATCATCTTTACCGAAACAAGGACAGCGAAGAGACCGGTTGATTCCCTCCAGTTCCAAAGAGAAAGCTTTCCTCTGTGCCCAGGTCTTAATGGACCGCAAGGCCAGCGACTTGGTCATCTTAGAGGTCAAAGACCTTTCTTCCTTTACGGACTATTTCTTGATCTGTAGCGGCAACTCGGACCGCCAGGTCCAGGCGATCGCCGGCCACGTGGAAGAAAAACTGGGGAAAGAGGGGCTTCGTCCGCTCGGAATCGAAGGGAAGCGCGACGGGCGCTGGGTCCTTCTGGACTACGGAGACGTGGTGATCCATGTCTTCTACCATCCGGTGCGGGAGTTTTACGACCTGGAAAGGCTCTGGTCGGAAGCCCCCCAGCTCGAGTTACCGCCGGTCAGGAAGGTCCGCCGCAAGCGTCAGGAATGAAAAAAATCCGCCTGACCCTTATCTTCGTGGGCCGCTCGACCGATCGGTATGTGCGCGAGGGATGCCAGGTCTATGAGGAGAGGATCCGGCGTTACGCGGACCTCAACCCGGTCCCGGTACCGGAAGAAAGGGTCCCGTCCAAGGGGAAAATAAACTATATTCTCCAGCAGGAGGGCCGAAGGATCCGGGAAAAACTCCCGCCCGGGGCCTTCACCGTGGCTCTGGATGAAAGAGGGAAGCAACTCTCGTCCGAAGCTTTCGCCCGCTCCCTGGAGAAGTGGAGCAGTTCGGGCTCCGGGGAAATCGCCTTCATCCTGGGCGGGCCCTACGGACTGGAAGAGTCTATAAAAGCGGGGGCTGACTGCAGCCTATCCCTGTCTCCTATGACTCTGGCCCACGGAATGGCCCGGATGCTCCTCTGCGAACAGATCTATAGGGCTTTTACCCTCCTGCGCGGGGAGCCTTATCATAAATAGAAGGAGCCGATCATGTTTTCCCGCACCCACTTCATCATCTTCACCCTCATCTTCATCGCCTTTGGCTTCCTTTTCTACCTGAACCCCGAGGAAGTGGAGTTCTCCCTGTGGGAAGGATCGAGCCTGCTTATCTCTCCGGCCCTGATCGCTTTCGGGGCGTTTATTATGGGCGCCTTCTTCGTCTTCTTGGTCACCCTGTTCGTGGATGCCCGGCGGGCCTTCCAGCTCTGGCGCTCTTCCAAATCCGACCGCAGGGAGGGAAAGATCCGGGAACGGTACAGCGACGCCCTGGAAGAGATGCTCAAAGGAAATATCCATCGGGCCAAAGAGATGCTGGCCAAGATTCTGGAGAAGCGGCCGAACCACCTTCCCGCTCACATCTCCCTGGCCAACCTGTATTCCCTGGAGGGAAAATATGCGGAAGCCATCGAGGTTCTGGGCAAGGTTAAAGCCTTCGAGCCGGAAAGCCTGGAGGTCCTCTTCGATCTGGTGAAGAACAACGTGGGGCTCAAGAGGTACCCGGCGGCCCTGGAGATTCTCGATTTCATCCTGGAGCGTGACGCTTCCAATCGCGAGGCCCTCCGCAAGAAGAGGGATATCCACATCATCATGGGCAGCTGGGATGAAGCCTACCAGACCCAGAAAGGCGTGGTGAAACACACCAAGGAAAAAGAATACGCCCAGGCCGAAAAACAAGCCCTTTCGGGGATGGAGTACAAGTTCGCGGAGGAGCTGGCCCAGAAAGGGGATTTCCGGGAGGCCGAAAAGGCCCTGCGGGAGATCATCAAGGAAGACCCTGCCTTCTTCCCCGCCCATGTCTCCCTCGGGGACGTGCTCCAGCGGCAGGGATCTTTCGAGGAGGCCGCCCAGACCTGGAGGAAGGCCCTGGAAGCCTCCTGGAACCCGGTCTTCCTGGAACGCCTGGAGTCCCTCTATCTGTCCATGGCTCAACCGCAGAAAGCCCTGGACCTCTACCGGGATTATATGCGCGAGCGGCCGGAGGACAGCGTTCTCCGCTTCTTCTTCAGCCGGCTGCTCATTCGCCTGGAGATGGTGGACGAGGCCATCGAACAGCTCCGGGACCTGGAGACGGCCGGGGTTATCTTTCCCGAACTCCTGATCCTGATGGGACAGGCCTATCACCGGCGGGGCGATTTCGCTCACTCCATGGAGGCTTATGAGAAAGCCCTGGATACGAAGAAGTTCCCCCTCCCCGCGTACCAGTGTTCCTCCTGCGGCCGCAGCCAGGCGGATTGGTCGGGCTTCTGTGAAGCCTGCCATTCCTGGGGAACTTATTCCATCCATCTCCCCGAGTTTTCCCAGAAGATGCCGGTTATCCCTTTTTATAATTTTCCGGCCCGAATATGAGCTCCGCCCCCTTCTGGCGAGCCCTTCTGGATTTCTTTCTGCCGCCCAAGTGTCCCTTCTGCGGGAACCCGACCGATTCCTTTTCCCCGGACCGCCCCTGCCCTTCCTGCCTCCCCCGGATCAAATTCTTTTCTTCCCCCCGGTGTCCCCGCTGCGGGATCGGTTTTCTCTCCCCCTCCAACCAAGACCATCTCTGCTCCGACTGCCTGATCGCCGAACGGCCTTTCGGCAAGGCCCGCTCCATCTGCCCCTACGAGGGGCTGATCGCGGAAATCATCTCCAGGTTTAAATTCGGGGGGGTGGCCCGTCTGGCCAAACCGCTGGGAATTCTGCTGGCCGAATACCAGGACCCTGAATTTCCTTTTTCTGAAATCGACCTCCTCATTCCCGTTCCCCTCCATACCCGGCGTCTTCGCGAGCGGGGGTTCAATCAATCTCTCCTCCTGGCCCGCCAGGTCAGCCAAAGACGATCGATTCCCCTGAACTTCACCGCCCTCCGGCGCTCCCGCCAGACTCAACCCCAGACCCAGCTGTCCGGTCCCGAGCGGCAAAAGAACGTGCGAGGGGCCTTTGAGGTACGGACCGCCGAGGCCGTGGCCGGCAAACGGATCCTCCTCATCGACGATGTTTTCACCACCGGGGCCACGGTGCAGGAATGCGCGAAAGCCCTGCTGGATGCCGGGGCGAAAAGAGTGGACGTGCTGACCCTCGCCCGTGTGCCCTAAGGTTTTTGAGTCTTCTTTTCCCCCCCTGATTATGGTATAGATACTTTAAAATATCTTTGCGCAGAAAGGAACCGCTTCCTATGGCTGACATACCGATCGTCACAGCAGATCCCAAAAAACTGAAGAAGAAGCCGGATCCGGACGCCCAGCTGGGTTTCGGGAAGATCTTCACCGATTATCTCTTCCTGATGGAATACAAGAAAGGCGAGGGTTGGAAGAATCCCCGCATCGAGCCTTACAAGCCCTTCGCCCTGGACCCCGCCGCCCTGGTTCTCCACTACGGCCAGGAGATATTTGAAGGGCTCAAGGCCTATCGCTGGGCCAACGGAGATATTTACCTCTTTCGGCCCCGCATGAACTACGAGCGGATGAACCGTTCGGCCAAACGGCTCTGCCTGCCGGAGATGGACGTGGATTTTGCCCTCGAAGCCACCCGCCAGCTCGTCCGGCTGGAAAAAGACTGGGTCCCCTCGGCCCCCGGAGCCTCTCTTTATATCCGGCCCAATATGATCGCCACTGAGCCGGCGCTGGGGGTCCAGGTCGCCAAAGAGGTCCTCTTTTACATCATGGTCGGGCCGGTGGGCGCCTATTACCCCCAGGGATTCAATCCCGTGGACATCTACCTGGAAGAGAAATACATCCGGGCGGCCCGCGGCGGTTTGGGCGAAGCCAAAACCATGGCCAACTACGCCGCCAGCCTCCTGGCCCAGGAAGAAGCTCACGAGAAAGGCTTTACCCAGGTCCTGTGGCTCGATGCCATCGAACGGAAATACCTGGAAGAAGTGGGAACGAGCAACATCTTTCTGTACCTCGGCGACGAGGTGGTCACCCCTCCCCTCGGGGGGACGATCCTCCCCGGAATAACCCGGAATTCCGTCCTCCACATCTGCCGGAACTGGGAGATGAAGGTCTCCGAACGGATGATCGGCCTGGACGAAGTGATATCCGGGTTGGAATCCGGCCGGGTGAAGGAGATCTTTGCCGCCGGGACGGCCGCGGTCATTTCCCCGGTGGGAAAGGTGGCCTACAAAGAGAAGAGTTACGTGATCAATCAGGGGAAGGTAGGTTCCCTGGCCCAGAAGCTCTATGACACCATCATGGGCATCCAGTACGGAAAAATCAAAGATCCTTACGGCTGGATGCTGAAGGTGACCTGATATCCCGAGGACCGTTTGGGATCATGTTATCCTTTTGAAAAAGCCGACATCCAAAAACATGTTGGCTTTTTTATTTCAAATGGTTATAGATTATAAATTCAGAACCTACCTCTATGTATTTTCAATTCATTAGGCGCTTACTGCGCAACTAACACCAACATGTTGGTAAGAAGGAAATATGTTGTGCCTTCGCGATAAATCCCCCCTTGCCCCCCTTTTACAAAGGGGGGTTGGGGGGATTTCTGGACTTTTCGCTGCCCCGCAGGGGCCACCCCTTCCGGGCGGAGTCCCGGAAGAGGCGTAGGCGCTTAACAGTAAAATTGCGTGCAAAAGGGTATCAAAATTGTAGGGGCAACCCTGCGTGGTTGCCCATCCTGCGGGCGGCCACATAGGGCCGCCCCTACAACATCCTGTTTGGTTCCGGCTATGCCGGGTTAGGGGATAATAAATGAAGCTCAAAATTCGAAAAGTTGCGGTTATCGGGACGGGTACCTTGGGAACCCAGATTGCCGTCCATTCCGCCTACCATGGATATGATGTGTCCGCCTACGATGCCGACCCCAAATCGCTGGAAAAGGTCCTCCGGATGATTCAAGTGCGGATCGCCAATTCCAACCGCAAGCCGGTCATCCCGCTGAAGCAGATTCAGAGGCAGGCGAAGAAAATCAGGATGTCGTCAACCATCGAGGCGGCGGTGCGGGGGGCCGACCTGGTGATTGAAGCAATTCCTGAAGATCTAATGCTAAAACGAAAAATTTTTAAACAAATTGACGTATACGCACCCAAGAAGGCGATCTTGGCCACCAATAGCTCCTCCATTCCCGTATCCAGGATCGAGAATGCTACCCGCCGGCCGGAGAAGTGTCTGAACCTCCACTTTTATTCCCTTGACCTGGGAAGAAACATCGCCGACGTCATGGGAGGAAAAAAAACAACCCGCCAAGTCCTGGAAGCCGGGAAGGAATGGGTCCGTTCCATCGGGTGCGTCCCGCTGACGGTCAACAAAGAGCTTCTGGGGTTTTGCTTCAACCGGGTTTGGAGGGCGGTCAAGCGGGAGACCCTTCACATGTGGGCTGGAGGGTACGTGGACTTCAAGGATATCGACCGGGGGTGGATGATCTGGACGGGCATGTCCCAGGGCCCCTTCGGGATCATGGACGCGGTGGGCCTGGATGTGGTGTACGGAATCGAAATGGTATATTATAACGAATCCAAGGACCGAAAAGACTACCCCCCCAAGGCCCTGAAAGGCATGGTCGAACGTAACCAACTGGGGGTTAAAACGGGCAAGGGGTTTTATACCTACCCCAGCCCGGAGTTCAAAAACCCGGATTTTTTAAAAGCCTAATTCTATTAGCCACAGAGGACACAGAGATCACGGAGGAAAACTTCTAAGAAAAAATATTTCAAGGGGGTTTCATTTATCCGTGCGGATCTGCATTTATATGTCTCCAACGCTTTTTCCTTTTTGATATATCTCTGTGATCTCTGTGCCCTCTGTGGCAAAAAATAAAAAGGAGGATTCTATGGCAACCGTACTGTTCATGGTCAAGGCGACAATCCCCAAGGACAAAGAGGAGGCCTTCAACCGCTGGTACAATGAAGCCCATGTCCCCATGTTCCTCCAGTTCAACGGAGCGGTGAGCGCCCGCCGGTACAAGGCCATCCTGGGTGAGGATAAATACCAGTACCTGGCCATGTACGAACTCAAGGACGAGGCCACCTTCAAGAAGCTCATGGACTCGGACCATTTCAAGGCGTTAAAAGCCGATTATGACGCCAAGTTCGGCTCGGTGAGCGAGCGCGCCCGCTTCGCCTACGTCCAGGTCTTTCCCTGATTTTCTTTTTCTTGCACCCCTTCACTTTGGAGATGCTTTTTCTTGTGGCCCGGGGACAAGGCCGTGGTTGGAAGGCAGGATCGGCCCTTCAAATTCGGAATGCGGAATTCGGAATTGGGAATGAAGCGGGATAGGCTTGTGGTTATTATTCCGCATTTTGAGAGGTTTCCGCCCGGACCAATGAAAGAATCTGTGCCTCATCATGCCGAGAACCACGGCTTTGCCCCCGGGCCGGGCAAGGCCTCCAAGCTATGCACATTGATCTGATTTCTGGAAAGTGAAGGGGGGCAAGTTTTCTTTTTCTCTTGCTTTTTCTTTTCATTTCCTTTACCCAGGAAGGAACAGCGGATCGCTGCGCTCCCGGAAGGAGGAACTCATGCCTGATTTTAATGTGGTCGTCATCGGGGCGGGAAACGGCGGACTGACATCGGCGCTTACCTTGGCCAGAAACGGGCTCAAAGTCCTGCTGTTGGAAAAGCACAATATCCCGGGCGGGTGCGCCACCAGCTTCATCCGGGGCAGGTTTGAGTTCGAAGTCTCCCTCCACCAATTGAGCGGCATCGGCAGCGAGCAGAAGCCCGGCCCCCTGCGCATGCTCCTCGGGGAACTGGGAATTCTGGACCAGATCGAACTCGTGGAGATGAAGAGCCTCTTCCGGCTGGTGATTCCGGGGAAAACGGACATCACCCTGGAGGCCGACCGCTGGAGCGTGGTGGAGACTCTGAAGGCGAGCTTCCCCCGGGAAGGGGCCGGGATCGAACGTTTCTTTGACTTTCTCTATAAATTTTCTGCGGAGATGGTGGCCGTGGCCTTTGCCCGCGACCCGGCGGCCTCCCGGGAAAAATACCCCCTCTTCTTCAAGTACGCGCTGAAACCGACGCAGGGGATCCTGGACGAGTATCTCCAGGACCCCCTCCTGAAGTCTATCATCACGACCTACTGGACTTATCTGGGGCTGCCCCCTTCGCGCCTCCCCTTTTCCGACTTTGCCCTCCTGCTCTGGGCCTATATCGAATTTAAGCCCTATCACCTCAAGGGCGGGTCCCAGGCCTTATCCAATGTTCTTCTGGAATCTTTTTTGGCCTCCGGAGGAATTGTGCGGTTTAACTGTGCCGCCCAGAAAATTTTGGTGGCCGACCAAAAGATCAGGGGAGTGCTGACCGAAGATGGAGAGGAAATCCCCTGCCCTTACGTCCTTTCCAACGCGGCCACGCTTACGACCTACAACGACCTCATCGGCCCCGAAAACCTCCCCCGGGAAAGTTTTCAGGCTTTTGGGGGGAAGACCATTGGCCCATCCGGATTCACCGTCTTTCTCGGCTTTGACCGCGGGCCCGAGGATTTGGGAATTTCTGAAACTACCAATTTCATCGGCCGGGAGTCGGACCCCGAACGTTCCTTTGCCCGCTGGCGGACCCTGGATGTGCCCGACTCCGCCCTTTTATCCTGTTACAATGTTTCCGATCCAGACTTTTCTCCCCCGGGAACCTGCCAGGCGGCCCTGGTTACCCTCCAGTACGCTGATTCCTGGTTGTCGGTGCCCCCTTCCCAGTACTTCGAGGCGAAGAACCGGATTGCCCGGGGCATGCTGAACCTTGCCGAGCAGGTCTTTCCGGGAATTAGCAAACATCTCGAAGAGGTTGAGGTGGCAACCCCCCTCACTCATATGCGTTACCTCGGCCATCCCGGGGGGGCCATCTACGGGTTCGAGCAGTATGCCAAGGACTCATCGTTTTTTGAGAACCGGCGGTCATTCGTGCAGGGTCTTTACTTCGCCGGTTCATGGGTGGCCTCGGGGGGATATCAGACGACGCTGCAGTCGGGTGTTTCCGCCGCCCGCGCCATCCTGAAATCCATAAACAAAAGAACCTAATGGGACGCAGATAAACGCAGATGAACACAGATTTCATACCAGGAAAAGACCCTAGGAAAAAGATTGAATGGGGCGTGGATGAAGACGGATCAACGTTCATCCGTGTCCAAAAAAGTTCGGAGTTTGTAGGGGCGACCCGCCGGGTCGCCCGTGCGGAGTTTGGAGTCAAAGGCGATAAAGCCTTGTTTTTAACTTTAGGCACTTTTTTATCTGTGTTTATCTGTGTTCATCTGTGTTCATCTGTGTCCTGATAAAGAAATTTTTGGTTGCGGCTTTGCCGCGCTGGGTTCATCTGTGTCCTGTATAAATTTGGGTGAGGTGCCAAATGAGCCGCGATTTCAGACCGGAGATCGAGGGTTATGCTGAGATTCAGAAAGAGATTGAGACTTTAAGAAAGTACCCCTTTGACTACACGAGTCTCAAAGGAAGAGTGCCCCAGATTCTCGACCTCCTCCACCCGAAAAAAATCCGCCTCCAGGTCTCGGAAATCCGGGAAGAGACGAAAAGCGCTAAGTCCTTCCGTCTAATCTCTTCCGACCGCTATCTCCCCCCCTTCCAGGCCGGGCAATACATCAACCTCTTCGTGGATATCGGGGGAATCCGGACCAGCAGGCCCTACAGCATTTCCTCTCCCCCCAATCAGAACGGATACTATGAAATCGCCGTCCGGAGGGTGGAGGATGGGTTCGTATCCGATTATCTTTTGGAATCGGTGAAGGTGGGGGACCGGCTGGAAAGCACGGCCCCCACGGGAAATTTCTATTACCACCCCCTCTTTCATGGAGAGGACCTCGTTTTCCTGGCCGGGGGCAGCGGCATCACCCCTTTCATGAGCATGATCCGGGAGGTGACCGACTGCGGCCTGCCCAGGAAAATCCATCTCCTCTACGGAAGTCAGAGACCGGATGACGTGATCTTTGGAGAAGAATTGGAAGAGAGAGCCCGGCGGCACGAAAACCTCAGGGTCACCCTGGTGATCTCCGGGCCCCCCGGCGGGTATGAAGGTTATACCGGGTTTATTACCGAAAAACTCATGAAGAATGTTTTAGGGAACGTGAGCGGAAAGACTTTCTATGTTTGCGGCCCCGAAGCCATGTACACGTTCTGCCTGCCCGAACTCTTGAAGCTCCAGGTCCCCGGCAGAAAGATCCGGATGGAAGTCTTCGGCCCGCCCAAGGACGTGACCGCCCAGCCGGGATGGCCGGAGGTCGTGAGCGCGGATACCCGTTTCCAGGTCGCCATAAAAGGGCGGAGAAAAATTGATGCCCGCGCCGGAGAACCCCTCATGATCTCCCTGGAGAGAGCAGGCATTCTGATTCCCGCCTCGTGCCGATCGGGCGAATGCAGTCTCTGCCGGACCAAGCTCCTTTCCGGAAAGGTCTTCAAGCCCCAGGGCGTCAAGCTAAGGAAATCCGACCGCATCTACGGATACATCCACCCCTGCGTCGCCTATCCTTTGGAGGATCTGGAGATCATGATATTTTGATTGGATTGCGGAATATTAAATCCTTGCCCCTGATTTTAAGACCAAAGCCATCTTGGGATGAAAAGGGGATTTGTGAAAAAAACCGATAACCGATTGGTCGGAATCTGTGGGCTGTACTGCAAAACTTGCCCCAGATACCTCGCGTATCAGGATCAAGATAAGGAAGAACTGCAGAAAATGTCTCAAGCGGACGGAGTCCCCGTCGAGGAAATTCGCTGCGATGGCTGCCTCTCGGATCACGTGTATGGCCCTTGCACCGACTGCCGCCACGGTTTTCGCCGCTGTGCCGAGGAGAAGAAGGTGACCTGGTGTTTCCAGTGCCCCGACTTTCCCTGCAAACGCCTGGAGGATTTTTCCAAGATTCATGTGGTGAACGGGATCTGGCACCATAAAAGGATCATCGAAAATCTGCAGTTCATGAAGGACCGCGGAATTGATGAGTGGGTAAAACAGCAGGAAAAGGAAGGAGCCTGCCCGAGCTGCGGGAAAATGCTCTACTGGTATTCGCTCAAGTGCCCCCGCTGTCATGCCGTGATTCGTTAAGACCCGGGGAAACACAGTCATTCAAAGCCATCTTTCCTTCCGCCGGATGGATCAGACGGCCCGTCTGTTTTTTCTTACCCTCCTGCTCATCTCGTCCGGAGAATATAGATTTGGGGCTGAGGCAGCTGGCTTTCCGGCACTCCCAGAGCCAGCGCCATCTCCCGCAATTTCTGCTGGACCTTGCGGGTGTTTTTGGGGCCCATGCGGAGGAGGTGCTTCTGCACTTCATTCATATCTTCCAACCCGTCATCGACGTAGAGATAGTTGACCCCCTTTCCCTCCTCTTTCAGCAGGACTTCTCTCTCCACAATCGGCGTGTCGAGAATTCTTTTGGTCGCCTGGACCAGAGTTGAATGGAAATCCTTCTGGGGGTACCCCAATTCCCGGTAGGCTTCCTGGAAGAGAGGCTTCAGCTTTTCGTAGGCCTGGATCGTCCTGCCGGTGTTCAAAGAAACAAAAGCATCGGTAAGCAGATCATACCGTTCATAGCTTTTGGAATCGAGATAGATCTTGCCCCCTTTCTCCCTCACCGGGAATACCTGGCCGTAGAAAAGAAAGCCAAGATGGGCCCTGGGGCTTTTGCCATTGGCCATATTGTCCGTCGCCGCGACGATGACCCGGATGATATTCTTGATTTTCAGCCAGTCGGCCACTTTCCCATGGGGGGACAGGCTTCTCAACATCTGGCGGGCAATATCATCGCTCTGATCGAGGGCCGGGAGTTTAACCGCCGGCTCGGGGGGAGGCTGGTTTTCTTCCTCCAGCTTGGTTTCTGCGGGAGAAGGAGGCTGGGAGGGCTCTTGGGCTTTCGGCGGCTCCACGGTCGCGGCGGGACGGGGGGGGCGCATATAATACCAGTACAGAAGCCCCGCGCCAATAACCAGGATGACCAATACCGCCGCGGTAATAAGAATGGTCTTCCTCTGGCTTTCCATGCTTTTCAACCTCCTCGGTTCGCTCGAGGGTCGAAGGTCGGTTGACCCAATAGAGGCCCGGCAGTTTCGAGGATGTTCGCTAGATTAAAATCTCCTGCTGCCAGCCCAGCTTGATGAGCTGAATTCTGTTTAACTCGCTTACCCCGAGGTTATACTTCTTATCCGCCGCCAGGATATGAACGGGCGGGACGTCGAGGATCCGGTCTTCGCCGAAAAAGGCGGTTCGTTTGACCCGGAGAAGGTGGGCTCCCACGGCATCGACCGCCACCGGGTCCGTCCCGACAATCAACCCCCTGTACGGCCAGACATACCTCCGGTCAAAATAATGGGCCCCCCTTCCGTAGAACTGGGGGGTGAGGGCGCTGAGAATATTCAGCCGGGTTTTCCCCTTCACCATCGGGGAATGCCAGATCTTGCCCAGGGGCGAGCATCCTTCATCATGGTAGGAGGAAGGGTCGGGGACGAACATGATGTAATTCTTCAGACAGGTTCCCACGCCGGACCAGTGGTGAGTCCGCAGAGGCCTCACGTTGATCAAAGCGGTGGACTTCTGAAAGACCGGATTATCCAGGACCCCCCGATCATCGACGGCGATGTTCTTCTCGGGGACACCGACATCCAGAACCCGCCGTTGGATCGCTCCCTCCAGTTCCTTGGGGGTCGGCAGTTCCCACCAGACGTTGCTCTTGATGCCCACGATGTCCGAATGCTTAACCAGTTTTTTCCAGGCCGACAGAGGGGCCTTTTCATCCAGGAGCGCTTTTACGGCCTCATCCAGCATGGATTGTACGATCTCCGCCTGCAGTTTGTCGTTCCTCCCCAAAACCTCGGCCTGGCGGATGAGGACGACTTTTGCTTTCGGCTCAGCTTTGGCCGCTGCCGGAATTGCCGATCCCACGGCTGCAGCCAGGGCCGTTCCGGCCGCCCCCCGCAAAAAATCCCGCCTGGTGATCACTTTCCCTTCCATCCCAACACTCTCTTAATCATTGGACACAGATGAACACAGATGAACACAGATAAAGATAGTTGAAGTTTTAAAAATCCCCTCGATTTCTGGTGTATCCGGGTAATCTCTACTACCGTGTTGGAAAATTTTCAAATTTTGTTAGGGTTTTTTCATGATTCTTTATCCGTGTTCATCCGTGTTCATCCGCGTCCCATTAGGTCTTTTTTCTTTAAGTCTTTTGCAGATATAAAATCTGTGTTTATCTGTGTTTATCTGTGTTCATCTGTGTCCTGATAAAAAATTTTTTGCTTGCGGTCTTGCCGCGCTGTGTTTATCCGTGTCCCATCAATATTTTTTCTTCTGATACCTTCAGCAGGGATTCGGCGTCGGATTCCGCGGGAGCGCTGAAAACGAAGAGGAGGTACTCCTTCTGCTGCCGGGCGAAAGTCCATTTTTTGTCTTCGGTTTTCACCCGATCTTTATCGCCGGCCTCGGGCATATAGGCCTTTTTGAAGGTCTTCAGGGCGGCCCCGGCTTCGTCCGCATTCGCATATCGAACGAGAAGGAGCTGCGCTTTCTGTCTGCCCCGGGAATAGACGGCCAAAACAGCCTCTGTTTTCTGGCTTAGGTTCAAAAGATTCTGGTGGGAGATGAAGAAACGCTGGTTCAAGAGAACGTGGCTCTTGAGGTATCGGGTGCTTTTATCGACGAGCCCGAGTTCCTTCCCCGGAAGAAGCTGGATCAGCTTAGGCTCCGAACCCGTCGACGATATGGCCTGGGCCGCGGCTCTGCCGATGCCTAAGATTGCCGCTTCGACTCCCTCCCCCTCCCCTTCGGCATAAACACTGCCAAAATATTTCCCCTTCCAGAAACGAAGCAGCCCTCCGCCAAACTCGGATCCCTGGCCGATCCCCGCCGGGTCGTCCTGATATTCAAAGGAAAAAACCCCGTAGGCATCCTCCGGGGAAGCCAGTTCGTAGATTTCAAGATTGATTGGGGGAGACCCCGGCTTTTCAAAGCGCCTTACCTTCAGTCCCTGGAAGCCGTAGGCCAGATAGAGCTCCGCCGCTCCGTTGATGTAATCGAAGACGGTCCTGGAGTTGTAGGTGCTCTCCTTCCCGTTCCACTTCCACCCCGCCACTTCGACGGGCAGGGTGATCTTTGGAGCCACTTGTCCCTTCCCTTCTGCACCCGACCCCTGTGCCGTTCCAAAGAAAATCGATAGAAAGACAAAAGCAATAAAAAATTTCATTTCTTTTTTATGGGACACAGATAAACACAACGCGGCGGAGCCGCAACCAACAGGAATCACCCCCTCCCTCCCCTCCCCCCTCGAGGGGGAGGGTTAGGGTGGGGGGGATGCTTTTTGCTTAATAATAATTTCAGAAATTGAACGTAAGTAATACAGATGAACACAGATTT